>SMTZ1_10008041_pt1 | contig 10543 bp, 7 predicted proteins | sample DeeMarSWOR136_30_FD_25667 | JGI IMG/M metagenome (IMG submission 25667) | reverse complement strand
ATCTTTATTTACAGTAGAAACGCTTGGAACAGTCGACAACCGATGGGCTACGAAAGCTTCTGCATGTCGAGGTTTAATCTTCAACAACAAAACTGAGCCACCTATAAAATTTTCAAAGAACCTTAGAGCCCGCCTTTGATCATCTAATGTAGCATATGCAACCTGGCCTCTCATGACCTGCTCATGCTCAACTCGGAACTCATGCAGTGTGAGCTTCTTAGGCTTATCGGCTTTACCTAAACATACCCGTTTCTGCAATGCCGATGTGTAGTCTTGAGCCTCCTTTCTTGTTTCAAAAACTTTACCATATCTTTGTCCGTTGGAACCATACCACCTTGCGATCCAGCGATGTCGCCGCTTTCTTGGCCTCTCTGATTCCGGAATTGGCTTTCCATTTTTATTCTTGGGGGCGGATCCCAACCATTTACGATAAACACCAACTTTTTCTATTGCCATTGGTAACCTCCTTTCCGTTCGGCATAAGTGGCTACCACCAGCAACTGGCACGGGCATTTTCAGATTGCCGAGACACTTAACTTCTATTTCTGACCTATAGCGGCTGCCGAGCTTGTCGCTTTTTTGAGAAGAAATATCATAAGATAAAAACTTATTGGAGTTCACCCATTGGTCAAAAAACCAGTCTAAATCCTGGCCACTTTCTTCTTCACAAATGTTTAGGAATTCAGAAATACCTAATCTTCTCTTCGTCCGCCAAATTCCTTTAAGCAACGTTGATAAATCCTGCTAAAGATTTCATTTCCCAAAACAGAATATAGAGCGCTGATAACACTGTAGCTCTTTCCGTGTTCAACAACATTATTAAAATCGAATTGAATTTTTGATCGCTGCTCAGGGATGCAATGAATGGGGGAACTACGGGCAAAACCTGAATTTTTGCCACTTCTTCTGATGGGAAACAGTCAACGGGTTGAACATCCGTTTGCCATTTCTAATACAACCGGATTAACTGTCCTATACGCACTATTACCACGGTTTTTGGCTAAAACAGGAGAAGTGATCTAACGTTAGACCTTTTGCCAGATAGCGTCCCTTGTAGAGGTTGGGGATTGTAATCTCCCCATTCTGGAACCACGTAAACACCTTCATCTACTTCCAGCTCCGAGACGAAGTCCCAAAGTGCCTCGGCGAAGAGCCTTGCCTCAGCACCCTCTAAAGTCCTATCTCCAGAGTTTGTGTTCCACATAATTTGCTTTGACCATTCTATGCTATTTTCAAATGTTCCTGAGCCCATATAGCCAGGGCAGAGCCAGCTATGAGAACAAGCCCAAAAACAACCTGTAAAGCACTTAAGGTCTCACCAAAAACAATGTATGAGCCAGCCAAAACCGTAAATGGACTGGCAAGCAGAACCAGAGACGGTACGGTAGCACCGATTCGCTTGATTGCTATGTAATAAAGCACGTGACTTATGGCGATAGGGATTATACCGGAAATAATTAGATATAACCATTGCCGAACACCCATATGAAGGCTCTCTGCAAACTCGCCAAATATAAGCTCAAGTAATCCAAGCCCTAAAACGGTATATGTACAGATAACTGCAAAGCTTATTCGAGAATCAGCTTGTTTGAAGGCCACTCGAACCGTAAGCGTGTATACCGCCCAGAAAAAAGCAGCGAATAGTGCAAGTATAACCCCGGTTATGGTTGTTATTTCAGCAAAGCCTTCCTTGCATGCCAGCACGCCACACACACCAGCAACGGAAAGAGTCAATCCCAACCAGAATCTCTTGCTCCTGACTAAGGGCCGTTCATCATCGAAAAAGACAATTGAAAAGGTAGCTATCCAGATTAGCGATGATTTTACCAACAGATTCATAAAAGCGGGATCGATGTAATAGAATGAGGCTGCCCAGAAACACTGCATTACCACATTTGCGGCCGCTGGTAAAAGTGCGATCTTCCAAATTATATTTTTTACCTTTCGCTTGCGTACCGAATAAATCAGAAATGGTAGCCAAAAAATACAGGCCGTTAAATATCTCAAAAAGTTCTGTGTCCAAAAGTCTATATAGCCTGTAAAGTACTTTATGAAAATTGGACCAGCTGACCAACAACACAGTGAACCAATAATTGCTGTTGTTGCTAACAAATCAACTTTCTTCCGCCCATTGACCTGCAAAAAATACTCCTTCTCAAATCAATCAGTCCAACAGCCGCCGCGGGTAGGAGCAATTTTGTTATTTGACTCCCAGTTTTCGCCTAAGTACCCGCAAATTAACAACATCTTCCTTATTATAGTCCAACAACATTCGCAGAGCTTGTCTATTGTTGTAATTCACATAATCATACCAAAGCTGCACAGCCATATATCCATCGACACCTGTCAGTCGCCTCTGTATACCCAAGAGTTTCTCAACTACTTTCAGCCCGCCTTTCAAACCTTGCTGCCAGCAATCATACATCAAATCAGTATGCTTAAAGCTTTGCTTCAGGTCAACCCCGAGCTTGGTCTCAATAAATGGCAGGTCAAAACGGCTGCCGTTATAACTGTAAAGCTCATCCACATCTTTTAGGGCTTTGAACAGCCTTTTCCTGGACAAATTGTTTTCAATAAGCTGAATAACCTGGCATTTCCTGCCATTCTCAAGAGCGATACCGATTACGGTTAAATCGCAGTAATAACGACTAAAGCCAGTAGTTTCTATATCAAGATAGGCACGGAGTTTCATTTTGGTAAGAGATCCACGTAGTCTGCGCAATACTTTTTTCGCTTACAGTCCGGGCAATAGGAACCTCTCCATATATCATCAAACTGCTCCATTATCTTGCTGATCAGATTCTCCTCTGTCGTAATTATACCAGCCTCAAAGTTTCTCTTATTTGAACTTTTCGCTCCCATTCCGGCACCCGTAAGATTCGCGCTGCCGGTATATGCAACTTTTCCGTCAATTATGACTGACTTAAGATGAACTCTGGGACACAATATTCTTTCCACGCCGGATATGAGATTAGGATACCGGTCAAAATCTTTTCTGAATACTGCCCCGGGTTCTTTTGAATGAAGTAATCTTATCTCGACATTCTTTTTGATTAGATCAGACAGTATTTCTAAGAACGGAACAATTTTACCGTTCTTATCTACATACAGGTCCTTCAAATCAGCGGTTGCCAGCCAGAGAAATTTCTTTGCTTTTGGGATAAGGTCGCTGATAACCCTTTCATATATTTCTCTGTCCTTGATAAATTCGGTCATGCAGGCAATGACGTAGAGTTGTTTAATGGTCTCGAATAAATCCGTATCTGGTATTCGATTTCCGACAGAAGTCGATTTCGAAAGCTGTCAGCTATGTCGGAGAGAAAACTGCCCATCGAGACGAGCACCCTTCGATAAAAACATGCGGGAATCTTCTTCTTAACCGTAACTGTCTTTTCCACAACAGGAACTAATTTAGAATCCTCTCGTAGCAAGCCACAATTTGACTATCTTTTTGCAAAATAATCTTTGGACTTCAAAAACAAATAGTACAATTTACCCTCTTGGTAAGTCCTTCCTGCAAGTTCACCGGCTATGTCACCTTGACCCATATACAGATCACAACGTCCAGGAGCTCGAATTGCCCCACCTGTATCCTGGTCCAATGCGAATCCACTATAAGGCTGCAGAACGACTTTGCCGCCTTTGACCTGAGGCAGAGTAGTGCAAATAAATGCTAAACAGCTACGCGGGAAAATCGATTTATCTGTGGCAATAGTTCTCATAGGCGTTACCACTTCGTTCAAACTGCCACGTGGTTCACCTTCCTCTTTCCTGAAAAACACAAATCTCGGATTCATACGCGTATACTTCGCGACTTGGGCAGCATGGTTCTTAAAGTAAGCTATCATTGCTGACAGGCTCATCTGTGAGCCACTTATTCTGCCATCATTTACCAGTGCTTTGGCAATACTTTTATATTCGTGGCCATTGTTGGCGGCATAGCCTGCTGTGATCACCTCGCCATGTGGTAATCTTATCTTTGCTGAGCCTTGGACATGTGCGATGTACACTTCGAATGGGTCACTTAGCCAGATTAACTCCTTACCCCTAAGCAGCATTGCGTCTTCAATAACAGCACGTTGTGGATACGGTCTGATTTTCCCGTCACCGCAGCGTCGACCAAGTATCTCACCGTTAGGCCCTTTAATCAGATCCTCTGGCAGTTTGTACAATGGATACTTAAAACGTTCGCTAGACTCGAGCGAACCTTCGAAAATAGGAGAGTAGTAACCGGTGAATAATACTGTTCCTTGGTTATCGCAACCAACTGACATATAAACGTCAAATTTGTCTTTGATAGCAGTGTTCAAATCAGCCCCTACCAGACCAGAGTCCAGGAGTTCTGAAAAAGCCTCTAAACTGTCCATCGCCTGCCGGTGAGTTATACCGTTCACTGGGAAAAATTGTTTACTCGATGGCTTGCTGAGATAATTCAAGCTCCTTTCTACAGTTGAATTTAGTCTCTGTAAATCCAGACTAGCTAAAGTGAAGTCAGGAATCAGCGAAGGATTTGTTACCTTACGCAGTGCTTGTTGGCCAGGCAGTAAAGGCTTATCGTAAGGTGGCTTAACAGCTATTTGCTCCTTCGGGGCTCTGCAGCCAATCGTAATAGTTGCCAGCGTTAACAGTAAGTAAAGCAGTATCTTCATTTCGGTCTCCAGGATTAGGTAATCAATGACCTTTAACAAAAAGCTAAGATTATTATCGGCAACACAGCCCGAATTTGGACAAGTTTTCTGGTTCTATTACACTTGAAATGGGATTTTGCATTCGTGCGTAGCTGGCAGATTTGCAGCTGGAATCAGTCGAATTGCCAGTTTGAGATGTCCGGCGGCTTTATTTATACAAATGTTTTCAATGCACTGCCACAGGGCAGTAAGTTTTTCTTCAGGCAGACCTTTGTGAAGAGCAAATTCCAGACCTCCCAGAAACTGCATGGCATTGGCGACAATGGTTCCAATCTCAGCCTGCGAGAGCAAAAGGCGGTCTAGTGCTTTCAATCTTGCTTCAAGTTGCTGTCTTTGTGTTTTAAGCTCATTTAGTCTCTTATCAACATACTCGCGATTGGTCTCTGTAATGTTGTCCAGCAGATTATCGATGATCGGCTCAATTCCCTGAAGTTCCTCCTCGGCCCGCTGACGGGCGGCAGCGAGGTCTTCGGTTTCTGAGCCGATTTGTGCCTTAACAGCTTCAGCCAGCTTCCTGCGGCCGTCCTTTGCCAAATATGACCTGTAAAAATCCAATACTGCCTCAATAATCTTGGACTCCAGTTCTTCTTTTGGGATGGCGTTCATCTGGCAGGTGCTTGTGCCTTTTGTGATATAACCACCGCAGCCATAATAGTAGTTCTTAACTCTTGTACCATCCAGGCGTTTTTGGGCCGTGTGGGACGATTTTGGGAGAAGGGCGATTATTTTTTATGATTCGGCCAAGATGGCTGTATGGCTGGTAATATTTGGCAGTTTTTAGGCTCGTTATTTGTTCCAGTTTTTAAGGTTGTTATCCTGTATTTTCTTTAGTTTTTTGAATGTTCTTTGTTTATTAAGGCGATTTGCACGTGAATTGAGCCTGTATATATGTCGAAAGATGCCTTCAAGTTCCCGGATTTCCTCTTCTCTTATATTGTCCCACACTTCATAAATCGAGAAATGGGTCCATATCGGCAGAAAAAGCGGTAATCGTATTGAACATACGTTTACCGCCGTAAAGACAACAGTATTATATATCCGGTAATTGTCTTTCGTGATGCCCAACCTCATTTTAGAGCAACGGCTTCAGTGTCCTCCTCATGAGATACGTACAGAATGTTTCCGAACAAACTGATAGAGTGATTAAAAATAGTCGAGAGTATGTAATTCAGGGAAAAACTTGAATTTGTTATACGGTTTTATAAAATAATCCATATAGTGTGTATATTCTTGTACTCCACGGCCTAAAAGAATAATAAGGATATTTGATAGAAGCGGTAAATATGGTCAAAGCTTCCCGCGGATTTCAGGTTTTTGCCAAACCGGTTGGGCCGATCTGTAACCTGAACTGTCACTATTGTTACTATCTGAATAAGGAACACCTCTATCCAAAGGGCGAGTCGTTTCGCATGCCCGATGATATCCTGGAGGATTACATTATCCAGCATATCGACGCTTGCCCAGATCCGGTGATCCGATTCAGCTGGCATGGCGGGGAACCGACCGTTCTGGGATTGGACACCTTTCGCAGGATTGTGGCGCTGCAGCGCAAGCATCAACCCTCCAACCGGCACATCGCCAACGGTATGCAGACCAATGGAACCCTGCTTGATGACCAATGGTGCAGTTTTCTGGCTGAAGAGGGCTTTGCTGTCGGGCTCAGCCTGGATGGTCCGCAGGACATACATGACCGGTATCGCGTTACCAGGGACGGAGAGCCCACCTACGAGCAAACAATGCGCGGGTATGAACTTCTGCGGAAGTACCGTGTTGCTTGCGATGTGTTGTGTGTGGTGAATTCGTACAATGTACAGTATCCGAGCAAGGTTTACCAATTCTTCAAGAAAATCAAAGCTACATATGTGAGCTTTCTGCCTCTGGTCGAGTCTCAACCGGATGTTAAAGGCGGCGTCAGCTCTCTCACTGTCCCAGCTGAAGGCTGGGGCGTTTTTCTCTGCACCATCTTCGACGAATGGTTGCGCCAGGATATCGGACAAATTAAAGTACAGATATTCGAGGAGGCAGCCAGGACAGCCTTCGGACAGGAGCATTCGCTTTGTATCTTTCGGCCAATGTGCGGGGATATTCCTGTCATCGAACACAACGGAGACTTCTTTTCATGTGACCACTTTGTCGATGCAAAACACTGTCTGGGGAATATCCGAGAGACACCGCTGGTTGAGTTGCTGGAGAGCCCGGCGCAGAGAGCGTTCGGGAAAGCAAAACTGGATACTTTACCTCGCTCTTGCCGAGAATGCGAGGTCGGGGCGATGTGTAACGGGGGATGCCCAAAGAACCGTTTTCTCCAGACGCCGGAAGGCGAAGCGGGATTAAACTACCTGTGTTCGGGCTACAAACATTTCTTTACCCACTGCCGGTCGTGGGTAGAAGAGGTTGCCGCTCAGTGGCGCCGCCAAAACCCGGAACAACAGATACCGACCACGCAGGCGACGAGTTCTGCGGCAAGTTTTAAAGTGGGTCGCAATGACCCGTGCCCATGCGGCAGCGGTTTGAAATACAAAAAATGCTGCATGGGTAAGTGATGCACAATGCGGACGTCAGGGTTATGATGAGCCATCATGTTTTTTTAGTGTCGTGTTGAAGAATGCAATCGTCAGCTCCCAGGCAAGCAGGGCTGCTTCCTTGTGATATCGTGAACTTGTATCGTTGAAAAAGGCATGTGAAGCCCCCTTATATATATACATGCCGTATTCAATGGAGGCTTTCCTGAGAGCTGCTTCGAATTCTTCGATACCTGCATTAATCCGTTCATCACGGCCAGCATAGTGGCAAAACAAAGACGCTTTAATCTTCGGGACATCTTCAGAGGCTGGCTGCCTTCCATAGAAGGGAACCGCGGCTCTTAAATCCGGAGAGTTGACGGCCACTTGGTTTGTGACCCCACCACCCCAGCAAAAACCCGTGCATCCGACCTTTCCAGTTGTTTCAGGATGTGTCTTTAAGTATTTGACCGCGGCCACATAATTCTTGACCGTTGCCTTGCTGTCGAGATTCCGCATTAGCGATCGAGCCTTATCGATATCATCGGGCGTTCCCCCCAACGGAGATAAACCATCTGGAGCAATAGCAAGAAATCCTTCCAAAGCGATTCGCCTTGTCACATCTTCGATTTGGGGTTGAAGACCTTTGTTTTCGTGGATAACAATTACACTGGGAAGCTTTGCTTTTCCTTTCGGTCGAGCCGCATATGCACGGATATCGCCCGTTTCGCCGGGATATTTAATATATTCCGTATGGAGGCGGGAATCCTCTTTTGGAATTACCTCGGCTTTGACATCATTATTTTCTATGAAAGACAGCGAGGCAGTAGCTGCAGCAGTACCACCAGCGAGCACGGCCAATTTTTTAATAAATTCACGGCGAGCCAGCAATCTACATGTGTATTCATTGTACAGGTCAGTAATTATTTTGTTCATAATACTATCTCCTTACTTCCGAAATTCAGCCGACGTTTTCCATAGTAACCGCTTGGCAAAACAAACAAGCCTTCCAAGACCACGATAATATCAGGATTTTCCTTCAAATGCAAACGCCGGAATTTTGATGGCCTTTCGGCTTTAAAAAGTGAGGAAAATCCATACAACCACAATACAACCAAAAGCCCAAATAGCGTGTAAAATCACAAAGATCGTAAATCCATAAGATCTGTAATATCAAAGACATAAAAAAATTGCAAAAATGGTGAACGTTTTGAACATACTACTATTGACGTTGTTAATGCACCCGGATTATATATTTGTTTGTATAAGAGATCGTAGTAGTAATATAAGATGTTTAGTTGGCAGTTGTTATGGCAAAACGAAAATCATAGTGATTTTACAATAACAACCTGAGCTATAACCATCTTGTATTTAGCTAAATTAATCGATTTCTTTAAGGAGGTGTTTCTAAACAACCGGATTTAGTGATTGAAAACAGCAGGATGTATGAAGTTTGGGATAAAAAGTTAAAAGATGACACATATGGCAAAATATTTTTGAGAAAGTTATCTCTGTCCATATGTAAGGATGAGGAGGCGAGAGCCAACGAAACACATCTCTATGCTGAAAAAAGGGTTTCGGGAGTATATTGGTGTTAAGACAGCGGCAGGAGAGTGGCCACCCATAACTGACCGGTTACAAATTTTCTCAAAATTTTCTTGCAATTTTTAATAGTGACGCTATAATTATTATTACTATATGTATCAACGAACATCTCAATTCAAATCATTTTGTACGTGTGCATTGAACAGGAATGTATTTATTTGTTGATGTGTTATTATAACACTTTACAGGAGGAGATAAAAAATGCATTTCGCAATCCTACGGAAGCATTCTGAGCAATTGCGGTTCAATTGAAATATGACAAAATACGGAAGGAAGATTACCATGAAAAGTAAACCAGTTTCATCAAATGGAAGAAATACCCGATCGTTCACGGTCGCTGTCTTTTGCGTTCTTGCCACTGTCTGTGCGGACAGTGCCTTTGGCGCCGGCTCTGTGCAGATTAAAGTGCCAAACGGCCAGAGCTACCAGAACAATGGCAATAGCATTACAACGGCCTTTAAGGTATGCGAAACGGTTAAGGCCAACTACGTGATAATGGACTGCCTGGATGACAGCACTAATGATGCCGGCACCGAAACTTTCGAGGTGGCCATTACTACCGACAGTGGGGGAACTAACGTCCTGACCAGCGTTCAGATTACACGGGACTTCGGCTGTACGCCCGGCAACTGCGACGAGCATATGTACCTTTTTGATTTCAGCGATGTAACTCTCACAAAAGGTGTTACTTATTATTTGAGAACAAAGGTTATAGCAGGAGCGCCGGTGAGGTTCTGGGGAAGTGTTTCTCTCTATTTTGATGGTGGTTTTCCCCATGAGCGCAGGGCAAATATTCCCATCCATAACGGCTTCGTATATCAAAACAACGGCAGCATTCACCTGGCTGCATTTAAGTTTAGTCGAGAGGCCAAGGGGCTGTACTTGATAATGGACTGCCTGGATGACAGCACCAATGATGCCGGCAGTGAAACTTTCGAGGTGTCAATTTTGGACGGTTTTTGGTTAACTGTGAAAGCACAGGTACAGGTTACAGCCAATTTTGGCTGTACGCCCGGCAACTGTGATAAGCACAGGTATTTGTTTGACTTTGGTAATGTAACTCTCAAGAAGGACAAGCTATATTACCTCAAAACTAAGGTTATCTCAGGTGCGCCGGTGCGGTTGTGGGGAGGAACGAAGCTTTATTACTGGCCGTCATCCAATTACGAGAAGAAAGCTTACCCGCCTGATGTTGACAAATCAGATCATAATCATGTCGGCAAGGATACATGTTGGCAGGCGACGGCGGCAAACATGCTGGCCGGAGCCGGCTATGGCGATGGGGCATCTCTGCAGGCACGAGCAGACGACATCTATAAAGAAATGGTTGCCCATTTCGGAACAGACAGCGGATGGATTGACACCGCCCTGCGATGGTGGCTGAAGTCAAGCAACAACAAATGGTCGGCCAACCCTTACGACGAAGTAACTGTTTATGGCAACAAGAATCCAAAGAATCCGTGGGCAAACTCCAACGGCGCAAGGTACATAGGCAACCAACTGCGGCGGTGTAACTACGTAGGAGTAAGTATCAGCAAGCCTACCGCCGGCGCCAGCGTCGGTGAGGGTGGCCACGCCATTACCTGTTGGGGCGACAGCAGCGGTGGGGCAAACATGTCGAGCAATCCGTCGCGTCTTAGAGTCAGCGACTCAGACAAAGATAGCGGAGGTGACATACAAAGCTACACCTATGATAGTTACACCAATCCCAATCCTGGCGGTTCAAACGAAGGCAACGGTTGGTACTTT
>SMTZ1_10008040_pt1 | contig 10544 bp, 9 predicted proteins | sample DeeMarSWOR136_30_FD_25667 | JGI IMG/M metagenome (IMG submission 25667) | reverse complement strand
AAACCTGGACGCCCACGATGAGCCCTCCAGCAAGACTGATAGGTCCGGAATTTGTGAAGGGTTTGGAGCAGGCGACTGGCGGTATGGTAAAAACAGATTGGCATACCGCATCAGCATTAGGCCCGGTGCCGGAACTCTATACACGGTTGATTCAAGGCATTATTGATTGGGGCCAGTTTAATGCTGGATACACACCGGATGTCTTCCCGTTTACGGAGATGATTGAGTTGCCCATTCGCTATCCCTCCGCTGAGACACTCACAAAGGCTATGATTGAGGTGTACAAGAGGGGTTATTATGATAAGGAATATGGCAATGTAAAGTTTCTTTATTTTTACGGCATAGGTCCATATCAGCTTTGGAGCAACGTTAAGATTACGAGCGTAGCAGAGTTATCAGGTAAAAAGCTAAGATGCCCATCTCCAACCTACGTAGAAGTAACCAAAGCTGTTGGTGCGTTACCCGTAAGCATGCCGGCCGGTGAAATCTATACCGCTCTTCAAAAGGGGATCATAGACGCTACGTGGGCCTGCGGAGACATGGCAGCTGCTTTCAAAATTGGGGAGATAGCAAAGTACCTCATTATGACAAATGTGGGTACCACTACCCAGACGTTTGCGATGAACAAGAAGCCTTATGAGACATTACCTGAGGCAGGGAAAAAATACATAGAAGACAATTGGGAGAAACTTTCGCTTTATGGTGCCCGCACCTTCGACGAGTATAACGAAAAGGGCTTTGCATACGCACGCAAACGTGGAGTGGAAACTATTGAGTGGAGTGAGGCGGAATTGAAGAAGATGGACAAAATGACTGCTTCCATATTTAACACGTGGGCAAACAGATTAGAGGCCAAGGGACTTCCCGGAAAGAACGGGCTTGCAGAGCTTTACCGGGCCCTTGAGGAATTAGGAGTTAAAGAGCCGTTCGTCTTGCCGTGATAGTGAAGCTTTCCCCCCATTTCGTCAAAACGGGGAAAGGAAATTTTATTCTGAATGTGCCCGTGGGCCTTGCTTGTCCCTCTGAAAGGGGATACCTGCCGGCCTAGGGAAGACGGCCGGGAATTTGTATGCCTAAAATAAGCGAGAGATTAGCTAAGGGCGTTAGTCTGATAACCAGCGCGCTGAAGTATGTTTGTGTGAGTTTATTGTTTTTTATGATGGCGCTAGGTACTGTTGACGTCGTGAGCAGATACTTATTCAACAACCCCATTCTTGGGACATTAGAGACTTTCGAGATTCTCCTGCCAGCGATAGTTCTTCTCGGGTTGGGTTATACTCAGGGAAACAGAGCACACGTGAGAATGGAGATTTTGGTTTCGCACCTGTCTTTCCGAACTCAGGCTGTCTTAAATTTTCTTACGAACGGATGTGCCCTTTTTATTGCGGTCCTGATTCTGTGGCGAGGGTGGGTGTTAACGATTGGGTACTGGCGCATGGGTAGAACGATTCCGACCATTGGGGTGCCTATGTTTCTTCCCCAACTCTTGGTGCCTCTGGGAGCTTTAGTCTTGAGCCTTGTGCTGATCGTTCAGATGATTCAGTATATCACTGAGCTCAGAGGGAGGAAATAAGGTGTCCCCAATGTCGATCGGCTTGATAGCCGTGGGTAGCTTCCTATTTCTTTCGTTCTTAGGCTTACCTCTCGGTTTTTCCTTTGCCCTGGTGGGCTTCACAGGCATGTTTCTTTTGAAAGGGTTGATGCCAGCGTTAAATCTTCTTGGTGGGAATCCTTATGCGCAGGTCGCCTCCTTCGTTCTTTGTGCCGTTCCCCTGTTTACCCTCATGGGTCAGCTCGCCTTCTATTCGGGAATCAGCCGAAACCTTTTTGATGCTGCCTACAAGATAATGTCAAGGCTTCCAGGTGGTCTGGCCCTGGCGACAATGGGGGCGTGCACTGCTTTTGCGGCCTGCACGGGTTCTAGCCTCGCCTCGGCAGCCACGATGGGGACGATTGCTTACCCGGAAATGAAAAGATACAAATACAGCTCTCGGTTGGCAACGGGCACGATTGCCGCAGGAGGAACTCTGGGTATTCTCATACCCCCGAGTACCATCTTTATCATCTTGGGGATTATTACGGAGACCAATATAGGGGCCTTATTCATCGCCGGGATTTTGCCCGGCTTATTGCTTTCGGGGCTGTTTATACTGCTAATACTTCTTATGTGCAAAAGGAATCCGGCACTAGGCCCTCCCGGAAAGGCCTTTTCCTGGCAGGAGAGGTTTCGCTCCCTAACAAGTGTTTGGGGGATGTTAGGGCTTTTCGTACTCGTCATAGGAGGTCTATATGTTGGTGTATTTTCGCCTTCTGAGGCAGGCTCTATTGGTGCTTCCGGAGCTTTTGTTCTTGCTTTGATTAAACGCATGCCACGGTCTGCTTTTCTTTCCGCCTTTAAAGACTCTGCCCAAATTACTTGTTACATGTTATTTATTCTTATTGGGGCGAGCATTTTTAATATTTTCCTTGGGATAGCAGGTGTTCCCGCTGTGATGAGCAATTGGATAACAAGTCTTCCTGTTCCACCCATTGGAGTCGTATTGGGTATGCTCATTCTGTATGTTCCGCTTGGCATGTTTCTGGATACCCTTGGCATGATTTTGCTTACCGTGCCCATCTTCTTCCCTGTTATTGTTCAGTTAGGCTTTGACCCTGTGTGGTTTGGTGTCCTGATGTGTATGATGGCCGAATTAGGGATGATCACTCCGCCTGTGGCGATTAATGTTTACATTGTCCAAGGGGTGACCAAAGTCCCTATGGAAAAAATTTTCTTAGGGATAATCCCATTTGTAATCATATACTTAATAGCCATTGGATTCATAGTCGCTTTTCCCGATATCAGCCTCTTCCTGCCCAAATTAATGGGGTGATAAGGTTTCCAGCTCGTTTATAGAGCTGATAGCAGGTGCTGCCTTGCCACATCTCGTGCACCTCGCAGGGGAAAGATGTGCCGAGATAGCTGTATCTGTTGAGAGAGTCTCCTGGTGGTGCTTTATAGCAGCTATGCGATACAACAGAAATAGCCTGTCGGAGGTCAAATGGAAAGAGTTCAGACAAAACATAAATTGATAGAGGTGACAAGCCCTGCGGGTTACGGTGAGATGGTATACGCCGACAGACCCAGGAACCTTGCCGAATTGCTGGCCAATACGGTGGCCCAATACGAGAGCCTAGAAGCTATCATCAGCCCTGATTCTCGGTTAACTTATAAACAGTTTGCTTCTCTGGTGGATCAGGTCTCATCGGGCCTTTACCATAAATATGGAATCAGAAAGGGCGATAGGGTTGCCTTAATGTTGAGGAACGGATGGGAGTTCTGCGTAAGCTTTTTTGCCTTGGTGAAATTAGGAGCCATCGCCGTGCCTTTGAACATTGCCTATAAAGGGGAAGAGGCCGCTTTCCAACTGAGTGACTCAGGTTCGATCATGCTCATTGTGGAGCCAGAATTTCGTGACGTCATAACTGAAATTAGGTCAGAAATTGGAGAGGTAAGGAACATTTGTGTGACTGATACAGAAGAATTTCTGGAATTGATCAAAGAGAAAAAATACAAGGCAGTCGGCATTCAAGTGGACGAGATGGATAGTGCGGTCATCATGTATACCTCGGGAACGACCGGTAGGCCCAAGGGAGCTGTGCTATCTCATAAGGGTTTAATTGCTGAGGCTATGTGTGTTTCAGAGCTGTTGGACTGGCGCCCGGGGAGGGACAAGCACCTGTGCACAGTGCCGTTATTTCACGTCACGGGGCTCGTTATGAATTTTTGCGGCTCTGTATACGCAGGGATTCCCGTGGTGTTTATGAAACAATTTAAGGCTGCAGATGCCCTGAGAGTCATTGAACAAGAAAAGATTACGACCATGATCGGGGTCCCAACAATCATGTGGTTAATGCTCAATGTGCCTGAATTTTATCACTATAATCTTAGTTCTCTTCGTTGTTTTGCAGCGGGTGGTTCAGCAGCTCCTGAGGAGTTGTTGAAAGCTTGCAGAGAGAAATTACCAGGATTGGAGCTCTGCCCGGGCTATGGGCTCACTGAAGCCTGCGGCATGGTTCTAACAACAGTCAGTCTCGATGACGCATGGAGTCATAAGGGGTCCGTTGGTCGTGCCCTCCCACTCATAGAGACCAAAGTCGTTGACACTTCCGAAAAAGAGTTACCTTTTGGTGAGGCAGGAGAACTTTTGGTCAGAGGCTGCCTGACTTTTGAAGGATACTGGAATAACCTAGAGGCAACGCGAAAAACCATTGTTGACGGATGGGTACACACCGGAGATATAGCCAAAGCGGAGGAAAAAGGCTACATTCATATTCTGGATCGAATCAAAGACATGATTAACCGAGGCGGCGAGAAAATCTGGAGTCTTGAAGTTGAAAATGTGTTGTATCGAAATTCTAAAATCCTGGAGGCGGTGGCTGTTGGGGTGCCGGATACCATTTTTGGGGAAGAGGTCAAGGCGGTTGTTGTGCTCAAACCAGATGAAAAAGCAACGATAGAGGAAATTCAGGAGTTCTGCAGCCAATTTTTGGCCAAGTACAAAGTTCCGAAATACGTTGAGTTTAGGGAAAGTCTGCCGCGAAATCCCGCCGGCAAAGTGATGAAAGGCGAACTAAAATAAGAGCAATATTTGGTTCACTGGGAGATTAAATGGACTCAAAAAAGAGGGTTGCCCTGGCGGACCTGTGAAACCGTCGGGGTGAAGGCACATATGGATAAGCCTTGTTCGGTTCTTACGGTGTCGTTTGGATGATTCCTCAACCTGCAAGATACAAGACACCAATTCATCCAGGTCCGCCTTTTTCCGTCTTCCCTGAGAAATTACTGTAGTAGCCAAAGTCCTTGCTGTTCGTCCTTGTTGGGCGCGAGGGAGCACATGGCGGCTAACCCATCGAGGCCGTCGAAGGCCTTTTCGTTTTTAGATCCTTGGACCTCTATACCACCTTGGATTTGTCGTTCTCGGCATATCATAGCCATGATGCCTTTTCGGGTATTCGAGGCTCGCCCGGTGACAAAGCCCACGGTGCTCCAAAGCCGGGGACCATTGGATTTACGAAATCTTTGGCTAGCGAAGTCGCTAAAACGGGCATCACGGCTGGTGTAGTTGTACAAGGTCTCTTAAAAACTGATATGACCGCACCGCTCTTTAATACCGAAAACAGGTTGAAATCCTATTTATGAGGAGGTTTTCATGATCCGGACGGTTGAACAATACCTGGAGAGCTTAAAGGATGGAAGGGTCATTTACTGCCTGGGCGAAAGGGTAGGGGACGTCACAACGCACCCTCTTCTTCAGAATGTGATTCGGAGCGCGGCCATGGACTATTACTTTCCCCATGACCCCAAATATCGTGATCTTTTTGTGGCCAAAAATGAAGAGGGCGAAGAAGTCCACGCCATGTTTATCTCACCAAAGAGCGCGGAGGATCTCTTGAAAAGGAGGGATATTTTCCTGCTCACCTGGCGAACGGGTGGGGGAACGCAGCTCCATTGCATGGGCATCGACGCCCTGGAGGCATCCAGGCTTGTGGCGGAAAAGATGGATAGACATATAGGGACCAACTACGTTGAGCGGGTGGAGGCCTATCGAAAATATTTGCAACAAAACGATCTGGGAATCACAGGCGCCATGACAGATGTTAAGGGGGACAGGAGTCTTCGTCCTTCCAAGCAGGAAGGCCATCAGGACTACTATGTGAGGGTTGTGGATCGGCAAAAGGATGGGATCATTGTGAGGGGAGCAAAGATGCACATCAGCTCCACACCGGGTGCCAATGAAGCCATTGTTATGCCCTGTCGGGCCCACGGTGAGGAAGATAAAGACTATGCCCTTGTTTTCGCCACCCCCCTGAATGCGAAGGGGATCACCATGATCGCCTCAGAACCGCCCATGAGAGAGACACATGAGGCGGCTGCCTGGGATTATCCTGTGACCACGTCCTATGGGCACGGAACCTCCGAGTGCATGATTGTCTTTGATGATGTCTTTGTGCCGTGGGATAGGGTGTTTTTGTGCGGTGAATGGCCGTTCTCCAGAGATATCACCTATGCCTTTGCTACTTTGCATCGCTTGTTTGGTGTCTGCCGTATGACGACGGAACTGGAAATCCTCACGGGAGTCGCCGCACTCATGGCAGAATATAACGGGATAGAAAGATATCCGCACATAAGGGATAAACTGGCCTGGCTTGCCATGTATACCGAGGCCGTGAGTGTCATTGGCAAGGCTTCTTGCGTCTATTGCGAAAAACAACCGGATTCGGATCTGGTCAGCCCCAATATGGTTTACACAAATACTGCGAAATACTTGTTCGCAGACAACTACCACCAGGCCGCAAAGACCGCCCATGACATCTGCGGGGGCATCGCAGATACCATACCCACCTACAGTGACTGGGAGAACCAAGAGACCCGTCCATGGCTCGAGAAATACCTGGGAGGCAAGGCGGGCATACCCACCGAACACAGGCTTCGGGCCATAAGATTACTAAAAGATATCACGAATCCCCATTTTCAAATTGGAGGGATTCATGGGGAAGGATCCTTGGCGGCACAGAGGATGTTTGTCTATGCCGGTGCGGATTGGGGAAAGTACAAGTCAGCGGCCAAGAGGGCGGCGAGAATTCCGGGATGGGAGGAAGATCCGACGTACGGGCAATTGCCAGACTACCCCTCCTGCGTTTCATCCAAGTTGCAGCCCGCTGACATGTCCTACAGACTATAATCACGTGGCCTCACATAAATTACAGAGATGACAGACAAGGAAGTGACAAAACGCATAGGAGGAGGACCCCATGACAAGAGATGACGCATCAAAGAAAAAGAGCGTTGGAAGAATTTTCAAGAGCATCTGGGCTTTACAGATGAAGAATTAGAGGTCTTTCGCTCCAACCCCAACCACCTCAAGGCGATGTAGCAGGCGCCTGACTTCTCAACACACAACATCACCATAGACATTCTCGAATCACACAATTATACCGCGGGCTACAGGGCAGGAGATGGATTCGTTGTGGATGAACTCGGATTTCTGATTAATGAGGAAAGCCCGCAGAAGCTATGTATCGTTGCCATCGCCAGTTTCAAGCCATTGATTGATCGCATGTGGCAGGCCTTTTTCGACGGGAAAACGGCCGTCCTTAAGGACACGGTTCCCTGCCCTTATGTGGGGGTCCATCAGAGTGGTTGGGGGGAAATAACCATGAAAGTGCGCGCTGTTCCAAAGAAAAAACAGGGGAAAGGAGATTGAGCATGGACCTTTTTCAAGTCAATCAAGAGACATGTAATCAGGACGGCATTTGCGCCGCAGACTGCCCGGCTGGACTTATTGATTTCCACAAAGGCGGGTATCCAAAACCCATACCCGAGGCAGAGAAACTGTGCATCAGGTGCGGGCATTGCGTGGCCATCTGCCCAACAGGCAGCCTTTCACACCGCGAGATGCCTATGGAACAGTGTCCCACCATAAGAAAGGATCTCCAATTGACAACCGAGCATTGTGAGCATTTCTTGAGAAACCGTCGCTCCATACGTGTTTACAAGGACAAGCCAGTCCCCCAGGATGAGCTTAACAGGCTCATTGAAATCGCTCGATACGCCCCGTCCGGGCGTAACTGCCAGTGTGTGGAATGGCTGGTCCTCAACAATAGGGATGAGCTGCACAATCTTAAAGGTCTCATAGGCGATTGGATGAGCACCATCCCTGACACGCTTGTGAAGTGGGAATTTGGGCGCTGGAAAGCGGGGCAGGATGTGATTCTCCGAAACGCCCCGGTTGTTATCGTCACGCATGCTGAGAAAGCCAATCGTTTTGCACCACCGGCCTGCACCATCGCCTTGAGTTATGTTGACCTGACGGCTACGACCATGGGTTTGGGATGTTGCTGGGCCGGTTTCTTCATGTCAGCGGCCACCTTGTACCCGCCCTTTATTGAGGCGCTATCCCTCCCAGAGGGGCATCAATGCTTTGGTGCCATGATGGTGGGATATCCCAGCTTTACTTACCACAGATTGCCCCTGAGAAAGGAGCCGCCCATTACGTGGCGCTCATCATAATTCGCACCAATTCCTTGCGATCTCAAAATAGGCTTCGGTGGCTTCTTCGATTTTCTCGATGTAACAAAATTCGTCGGTCTTGTGTGCCTGGGAGGGTTCTCCTGGCCCAAGAATGATGGTTGGGGCACTATCAAAGGCGGGCGTGAGAAATGAGGCATCGGTAAAATAGGTTACGCCGCGGGCCACGGGGCGTTCTTTGAGAAAAGGTTCCATGATGTGAAAAACCTGCTGGACCCATTCATTTTCCGGATCTGTGGCCACACTAACCACATCCACCACCCGCCGGAGTTCCACATCCACGCCGAGATGGGTTTGAAGATCTTCAAAGACTTCCCGGTTGGTCAAACCCGGAATCGTACGAATATCAATGCCCATCTTTGCCTGATCCGGAACAGAGTTGATGTTCAAGCCCCCTGAAATGGTCCCCACATTGATGGTGGGTTCCCCGAGAAGGGGATGAGGGGGAACAGCGAAGTCATAATTTTGGAGTTTGGAAATCACTTCGGCCGCCTTATATATGGCATTGACACCCTCGTGGGGCATGGAACCATGGGCTGTAACCCCAGCGGTTCTCGCCTCTAACCAGAGGGAACCTTTATGGGCAACGATTGGATAATTGGCTGTGGGCTCCCCCACCACTATGGCTCCCACTCCCCCCAGTTTATGACGGAGATTGGCAAGATGGTACGCCCCCTCAGACCCTGTTTCTTCACCTGCGGTAATCATAAGGATTGTGGCAGCTGTTCGCGGCCCCTTTTTCGCCATACGGAGAGCGGCCAAAACCATTGCTGCAACGCCTCCTTTCATGTCCGAGGCGCCTCTTCCATAAATTTTATTTCCCTCGATCTCACCAGCGAATGGATCTCTGCTCCAGGTGCCCAGGCCCAGGGGTGCGGTATCTATGTGACCGGAGAAACATATGGCATGTCTTTGTTTCGCAACTCCCAAACGGGCAACGAGGTTCGTTCTTGCCACACCAAATTCGTGATAACTAACCTGAAACCCTCCAGCCTCCAACAACTTACCCAGATACTGAGCGCAGTCGCGCTCTAGACCAGGAGGGTTAATGGTATTAAAAGAGATCAATTTCTTGGATAAAGAGATGGCATCCAGGCCGGTTTCCATACGCGTAACTCCTTTTATTCTTTAGGTTTATAATGGGAGCCATTGAAATACTCGTTGCGGAGGCTAAGCATCCGTACGTCGCAAGAAATCCGCCTTACTTTTCAGCGACCAGCCACAAGAAATCTCTGAGAGGAGGAAACATGAAGAGCAACGGGGAAAGAACAGATTTCAGCAAAACTCTCTCTATTCCATCCCTCAGATAAATGCCCTCACTGACGAATCCAAACGATCGTGTCTTCAGTCCAGCTTGAGAAACGAGCTGGATTAACTCCCTCATGCTATATATTCTATTGTGCCGGTAAAAGAAGCGCTTTCCTTTGTAGAAAATGGGTTCCGCACAATTTCTTTCTAAATCCAAGTGGAGGCTGTGGCCTGCTAGAAGCTTACAAATGTTGATAAGTCGGAGCGCATTGGGCGTGGTTAGGATCAATTGCCCACCATTTTTCAAGGCATTTCTTATCTTGTTCAGGGGAATAAGGGGTGAATAGTTGAAGTGCTCTAACACCTCCCCAAGGATAATTACGTCAAAGTAATCTTTTTCGAAGGGCAAATCATCCACTTCAATATTCAATGGGTAGAAGGGGATACCACTTTGCTGACAACGGATTTTCGGCGTGTCCCCGTAGAAGAAATCCACCGCAAAGACCTGAAACCCTTCACGCTTAAGAAACTCTGTCAGGTAACAATAGCCGCACCCCAAATCTAAAATCTTGGCCGGGGAAGAAAAAGGCAATATGCGTTCTATTATCTTGAGATATCTTGCCATGTTTTGCCGGAAATGCTTGGCGTCAAAGTCTTTTCCTTCCATATCTAAATAAATTTGCCTCAATTTTAAAAAGAATGAATTATTCTTCATCATTACAGAAAAAACCTTACACTCCATGAGGAAGCGATCTTCTCGGGTCCACCAGGTTCAAACTGACACTTTAGACCTATACCCCTTTTTAATGATTTTCTTAAGAGAAAAAATGAAGATTATTCTCATTTCAATTATTTTTTTTAGTTTAAGCCAATTTAATACAAAAATTGACAAAAATTGACAGATAAATGTCAAATTGCTTAATGGCCTGATATAGAGGAGAGAAGACATTGCAGGGTCTAGAGAAGCACACAGGAGGAGTATAAGGCAGGGTTTCGTAAATAATAAAAATATAACTAAGAATAGATGGATACATGCTTAATCAACAGCCAAATTAGCGCTAATTCGCATTCTGGGTTGCGTTGTTCGTGCTGAAGCCTTTTTCGGCACTGCTTTTGCGCACTTGTAAGGAGAGGAATGCCTAGAATGGAGTATAAAAGTCCCTTATTCTGTAAGAATCTGGGTAGTCGGGGAAATGCCCTATTAGAGAAGTTGTCTACGTGCTTCTTC
>SMTZ1_10016265_pt1 | contig 10545 bp, 10 predicted proteins | sample DeeMarSWOR136_30_FD_25667 | JGI IMG/M metagenome (IMG submission 25667) | reverse complement strand
CTATTCATCTCGTGTTTCCCTCAAATATACCGCTGTTTTGGCGATTCCTTCCTTTAGATGGAGCTTGTGACGCCAGCCTATTTCTCTTTCCGCTTTGCTCCAGTCGAGACAGATCCGTTGAATTTCCCCCTGGCGAACCGAGGTATAAAAAGGGGAGCCATAATAGCCCAGCGCCTCAGCGAGGGTATCGAATATCTCCTGGTCTGAGGTCTCCACCCCAGTGCCAATATTGTAAATGGCGTTTCTCCCTCGCTCCATGGCTAAGAGGTTGGCTGCCACCACATCGGATACATAGGTGTAATCCCTGGTTTTATCCCCCGGGCCGAAGATAGTAGGACGTTCCCCCATAAGTATCTGTCGGGCGAAGATAGCGACAACCCCTGCCTCACCAAGGGGGTTCTGCCTGGGACCATAAACATTAGGGTATCTGAGCACAACATAATGGAGCCCCTGCTGAAGGGCATACAGGTTGAGGTAGTGTTCCACGGTGTGTTTTGAAACCCCATATTGAGAGATGGGATTTATTGGGTGATTTTCGTCCACGGGTAAATATTGAGGCTCGCCGTATATTGCCCCACCGGAGGAGGCATAGATAAGGTTCTCTACCTTATAGCGGACTGAATTAACGATTACATTGAGGCTGCCCAGTATGTTCTCTTGGGCATCGAAGAGTGGCTCGGCAACCGACCTTCTGAGGTCTATTTGGGCGGCGTGATGATTGACGATATCCGGCCTCTCTCGCTCAAAGATTTCCGCTAGTCCCAAATTGCCGATGCTTAGTTTATAGAGCTTGGCATGGGGATTGGCATTACCCTCCAAACCAGTGGATAGGTTATCAATTATCACCACCTCATCGCCTCGCTCAATGAGAGCATCAACTAGGTGGGAGCCGATAAAACCTGCTCCTCCCGTGATCAAGATCTTCACACTTTTCCTCCTCGAGCAAAAAGGTGACTCCAGGGCCCGAGATGTTTAAAAATCTTTAGGATGATCTTGCTATGCCAGTCAAAGGATAGCTCGGGCGACTGGAGCAGGGATTGATGGATTCCCTTTGACTTAATGGTACGGAACAGATAATCGATCTGGTGGTTAGTGAGTCCCCCATAAAAGCGGCGAGCGAGGTAGCCAATCTTCAGCTCCCCCCCAATCCTTTCTTGCCACGCCTTTTGATAGCCAGATAAGAGCTTTTCGGAGAAGCTGTTAGTGGTGAGCGCCTGGTCTAGGGTATCTGCGGCCACATCAGCACATAGAAGGCCGTAATATACCCCACCACCGCTGGTAGGTTTCACCTGCCCTGCGGCATCACCTACTACGAGCACTCTTTCTCGATAGGTTTTGAGCAGTGGCTTTAGCGGAATACCTCCGTAGGTGATCTTGGCCTCGGGTGAAGCTATCTTGCCCTGTTGAAGGAGAGCGGATAAGAGATCCCTAAGATGCCCGCCTGGATTCCTTCGCGAAAAAAGCCCAACAAGTGCCTTTTGCTCAGCAGTGGGCACAGACCAAGCGAAAAAACCTGGAGCCACCCCCTGATCAAAATAAACCTCTATCTCGCTCTGGCCGTTGGTATTCACCTCAGCCTGAGCTCCTATAACAAAGTCGCTCACCTTCCCTAAGCCCAACCTCTGGGGAATTTTGGAGCTAAATCCACTGGCAATGACTATGCTCTTGGCCTCGAAGGCTTCCTGACTCTCTGTTGCTATCCTAACGCGGTCTTTCCAAACCGCCACATCCCTCACTCTGCTACCGAGAAGATAGTGTGCCCCTTGCCTTTGGGCATTCTCTGCTAGCGCCTGATCGAAGGTAGCGCGATCGATAATATAAGCCTGAATGCTATCCCGCCACAGCCTTATCTCACTCCGCGAGGGGCTAAACAGCCTGGCCGAGCTTACCTCACCTAAAACCGTCCCTTCGAACAGGGGGAATCGCTCCAGGCACTCCGCTCCGACGATTCCGGTGCATTGCACTGGCTCACCGATCCTCTCATGCTCCTCGAAAACCGCTACTTTGTACCCGAGGCTCGCCAATCTGTAGGCGATATAACTTCCCGTGGGGCCAGCGCCGACTATTATTACATCATACAAGCTAGCGCCCCTTGAAATTTGGCGTTTCCCCGGCATTATAGCACACAAAATGCCTATTATGTTGAATTGAACAAGATTGTGTGCTAAAATCACCCTATCCTACGCTCAATCTCTGGCAGTTAGTGATGGCTTATGAAGACCTTATGGACACCCTGGCGCATACAGTACATCTTAGGTAAGAAACCCCGGGGATGCTTGCTTTGCACCAAACACCAGGAGCCTTTGGAGAAGGATCGAGGGAATTACATCCTTTACCGCGGTGCCACCTGCTATATCATGCTCAACCTCTTCCCTTACACCAATGGCCACCTTATGATCGCTCCATATATGCATGAGGCGAGCATCGAGCGATTGGATGATAAATCGCTCTATGAGATAATCGCTCTCACTCGAGCGGGCGTAGCGGCGCTAATAAGAGCACTATCGCCAGAGGGCTTCAACATCGGTATGAACTTGGGAAAGGTCGCTGGGGCGGGTATCGCCGATCACCTTCATATGCATGTGGTGCCCAGGTGGTATGGGGATGTAAATTTCATGTCCGTATGTGCGGAGACGAGACTGATCCCCGAAACTCTTGATTCCACCTACGACAAACTATTTCCCCTCTTGGCTGAGGAAAAATCCAGCATAAGGTGAAGCGATGGCGGGATGGGCAAAGGTTTTAGCGGTTGATGGCTCACCGGAAAACCTATGGTTAGTCCAGGCATTTCGACCCCACACTAGCATTAGCTTCTATAGGTATGGTGGAGATGGGGCGATTATGTTAAAATGACATTGAGTGGTGGGCGTAGCCGAGCGGTTAAGGCGCCAGGTTGTGGCCCTGGAGATCGAGGGTTCGAATCCCTCCGCTCACCCTTTTTCAGACTTGGGCCAGGGAAATTGGGCTAGAGCAAGAAGCTATCGAGCGGCAGCTTTGTCTGGAAAGGTTTTAAATAAAGCTTGGATACTCACTAGCGTTACGCTTGCCACAGCCTTTATAGCTAAATAGCGCCTGTAGCTCAGCGGACAAGAGCATCGGTCTTCGGAGGATGAGCCTGACACCCCGTCCAATAGTGTCCGAGATGGTCTGGGGCACTTACCCGACGCCCCGACCTACGATTGCCCACACCTAACCACAACTGGCACCGATTACGGGGAGCGGCACGGGGAGCGTCAAAATACCAGCTACGGCTCTGAGAGTGCTTTCTTGATACAACATGATATAATATATTATCTGAGTTGATTGCCATTAACTGAGGAGGTAGGGAAGAATGCCTAGCGACGTTTATACGTGTAATGGTTGCAGAAAGACCCTAGCTTTTGATGACTATCCCCCCGTCGGCAACCTTTCTAGCGGTTTTACCTGCCAAAAATGTAGCGAGCTTGCTAAGAATATTGTCGCAGAACTCGAAGCTAGACTACTGCAATGTGGGAAAGACGGCGAGATAACGATGGATCAATATGCTCATAAATTAACTCCAAATCAACTATCTATCAAATACGGTTGTACGGCAGAACAGGCTCTGCATAGTGTAGAACTCTGCATGGGCTATATTACTGGCGAAAAGCGCAAGGAAATCTCCTATGGTGAATGGGTTAGGAGACAAAATTAGCACCAAAGGCTTTCCCGATGACTATGATGATATTCTCGCTCGGATCAAAGATGAGTTTCAAAAAGAGCTCAAATACCTCTGCGCTCCCTGTAAAGGTACATCAGAGGAGCGGGCGTTGCCCTGCATCACTGTCTGTAAGCCCAAAGCCATAACTCACTCTTGGGGAGCCTAATGGAAGGCGAAGACCGCCTTGACGATCATGCCTGGAGTTCTATATATTGCACAACTCGGGGAGCCATATAAAATAAAAGCAAGAACTTTCGCGGCTTCTTTTGCGTTGGCCATCTAACCCGTTTCGAGAATTGGCCCGTGTCCTACCGGTCTGCAAGAAAATGCGGATGCGAGTAGCAACAACACCTCCGGAGATCCTGTTGCGGAAACCTTGAAGATATGGCAAGATATATGAAGGAGTCTGTTGATTTCAGTCTCAATTAGCGATATTGCGGATATCACCACATAGCATGAACTTGATTAATAAGTTGTGCCATGTCGGTGACGACGCACACTCTTTGGAGGTGGATATAGTGACAGCTCATAGCATGTTCGCCAAGTTATTTGAACCCATCCAATTAGGCAGGATGGAGGTCAAGAACAGGGTAGTAATGGCTCCTGTGGCGACTCCACTTTGGAGCGGAGATGGAACGGCAAGCGAGCGATTGCGGGACTTCTTCAAGGCCAGGGCAGACGGTGGAGTGGGGCTTATTATCCTGGGAGCCCACCTTGTGTCACCGGGCCCGGTGCAGCGAATCGATGATGACAAGTTCATTCCTGGGTTACGGCAAGTTGTTGCCAGCTTGCATGACGCCGGGGCCAAAGCCGCCCTCCAGCTGTATCACCTAGGAGCGGTCGAACCAATGTTCTCGCCCGAAAAAGGCGATCAAGCACTTGCCCCTTCCGGTCTGCCTGCCTACCCCGGTGGTCCCAACTGCAAGGAGATGACAGCGGCGGAAATCCGTGGAGCGGTGCAGGCTTTCGCGCTTGCTGCAGAAAGGGCTAAGCAAGCAGGATTCGATGCCGTTGAGCTACACGCGGCTCATGGTTACCTCATCGCCCAGTTTATCTCCCCTCTTTTCAACAAGCGGACGGACGGTTATGGAGGAGATGTAACAAGGCGGGGCCGATTCGTTTTGGAGATAGTGAAGGCCATCAAGGCTGAATGCGGTAAGGACTACCCTGTAATAGTCAGGGTGAGTGGAGAGGAGTATGAAGAGGGAGGAGTCAGAATCGGAGATACGAAATTGCTGGCTTGCTTGCTGGAAGAGGCGGGCGCCGATGCCATACACATATCATATGGCACTCAGGTCTCGCCAGTGCCTCTTTCGCTGGCACCGGCATGCTACCCTGAAGGGGTCTTGATTCATCTGGCAGAACAGGTGAAGTCGGTTGTAAATATCCCCGTCATTGCCGTTGGCAAGATCAAGACTCCACATTTTGCAGAGACGGTGTTGCAGGACGGGAAAGCTGACCTCATAGCACTGGGCAGGGCGCTGCTTGCCGACCCTGAATGGCTAAAGAAGGTTGAGGCAGGGGCACTAGCGGACATAAGGCCATGTATTGGGTGCAACTACTGCATGCTAGGCATGATAGATGAACCTTTTGGGATTAAGTGTAGAGTAAACGCCGCAATGGGGAGGGAGGAAGAATATCGAATAAGAAAGGCTGAGCAACGGAAGAAAGTCGTTGTGGTGGGTGGTGGCCCCGCGGGCATGGAAGCAAGCAGGGTCGCGGCCTTGAGGGGGCATGAGGTGATGCTGTACGAGAAACAGGGCCAATTGGGCGGACAACTGCTTCTGGCAGGGATCCCTCCATACAAGGACGATATGGAGAAGTTACGCGACTACCTCATAAACCAATTGGGTAGACTGAGCATCGATATACGTCTCGGAGAAGAGTTCCGAGTTGAAGAACTCAATAGGATAAGACCGGACGTTGTCATATTGGCCACAGGCGTTATTCCTTTTGTCCCTGAAATCCCCGGAATCGATGGGGAGAATGTACTTGCCGTCGAAGAGGTACTGTCAGGACGCGAAGTTGGGGAGAGGGTGGTAGTTATTGGCGGAGAACTGGTCGGGTGCGAGACGGCAGAGTTTCTAGCTGATAGGGGGAAAAAAGTGACTATCATGCGAAGGGGCAAAGAAATGGCCACCCGCCTCGAACCGGTGACCAGGTCCCTCCTTCTGCGGAGGTTGCGCCAGAAGGGAGTCGAGATGGTGGTGGGCGTAAGGGCTTATGAACAGATAACGGAAAGGGAATTGGTCTTCGTAAACGAGCATGGTCTAAAGGAGAGCAGGGAATTTGACACTCTAGTGCTAGCCTGTGGAGCGCTGGCAGATGACAAGTTGCTCCAAGAACTGGGCGCCAAAGTCGCCGAAATCCGCATGGTTGGGGATTGCGTCAAGCCTAGAAACCTTAAGAGCGCTATTCATGAGGGGGCAGCCGTCGCTCGGCAGATTTGACGCAGTGCTGCCCGAGGGTGTCCGAGCGGTGCCAGAGCGTCACGGCGAGCAGGTCGGGAGGTAGTCCAGCTATGAGTGCGCCCGTAGCTCAGCGGACAAGAGCATCGGTCTTCGGAACCGAGGGTCGTGGGTTCGAATCCCTCCGGGCGCGCATTAAAGCGATCGGGACTCAAAAACATTATGTAAAACAAGACCTCTACTTCGCTCCCCACTGGACGTGTGACTGCCATATATCGTAGATCTTCCTCGCTTAGTTTAGCGTAATCGTAGCAATAAAATACAAGGCTTTATTCCTAGCTCAGCCGATTGTGTTTCTCTCTCTTCACCACAGCTACTTTTTCAAAAGCCCGTAAATTTCGCCTCATAATTAGCATCCCCTGTCTCTTTAAATTAACTAAAAAATTCTTGTCACTGGAGGATTATGCAATATAGAGCAGCCTCTAAAAACTTAAATATTAAACAAGCCAAAGACATTCCAAGCATTGTGGCGGCGCTTGTCTGTAAAAGGTTCACGTTAAGGATGGAGTTATTGCCCAGGTTGAAACCAACGTCGGGGAGAAACCTCAAATTTAGGACTCTTGACTCTGGAGATAATGGGCGCCTTAGGCACCAAAGCTCTGCACCAACAATGTGCTATTACAGCATATCCTTGCCTTCAGTATCTTGGTCATGACCAGCCTTTCTATGTTTGAAGGCAAGCCCCCATAGCCTCTCTGACTGCCCGCAGAAGCTCGGCTAAGGTGTAGGGTTTCGTTAGAAGTTGAAATCCTCTTTCGGGTATGGCGGACCATTGCGATTCATCCTGTATGTAGCCACTGCCCAGCAAGACCGGGAGTTCAGGTTTGCGAGACAGGATTTGTTCAGCCAATTGAAAACCGTTTATGTCGGGTAGTACTACGTCGCTGAAGACCAGATGAAACTCTCCCTGCTCGCTATCAAAGATATCCAGTGCCTCTCTTGCATTTGCCGCCTCAAATACGATGAGGCCATTTTCATTAAGTGCCTCCGCGAGAAATTCGCGGACTCTTCCATCATCCTCCACCAGCAGAATCCGCTCGCCATTGCCCTGAAGCTTCTGTGCTAAAATTGGTTCCTTAGTATTGGCTTCCGGCTTTCCGGGAAGTCGAGCCTTGCCCGGGCTCACTGTAAACATTTATCCACCCGCCGTGCTGTTTGGCGATGCCATAGACAACGGACAGACCAAGACCGGTACCCTCTCCGGGTTCCTTGGTGCTGAAAAAAGGTTCGAAGATATACTCAATGATTTCTTTCTCTATACCGACTCCAGTATCCGCAACTGATAGACAAGCATATTTGCCGGGCTGCGCCTCTGGAATAGTTGTGCACTGTTCTTCGGACAGGGTCACATTTTCGGTCGTGATAGTGAGCTTGCCACCCTCGGGCATGGCATCTCTGGCATTGACTGCTAGATTCATGATCACCTGATCAATATTCCCTGCATCGGCCCGCACCGTAAAGATGTCAGGCTCCAGGTAGGTGTTGATGGCAATGTCCTCACCGATTAGGCGTTTGAGCATCTTTAGTAAATCTTCAACTGTCTCGTTGATGTTGAGGGAGGTGACCTCCATTGGGTTCTTGCGGCTGAAAAGGAGCAACTGACGGGTGAGCTTAGCCGCACGCGAACTAGCAGCATCTATTCTCTTCAGATACAGATACAGAGCATCCGCCTCTTCAATTTCCATCATCGCCATATGGGCATAACCCTGAATGGTGGTGATGAGATTATTGAAGTCGTGAGCTATCCCTCCAGCCAGACTTCCAATGGCTTCCATCTTCTGCGCCTGGAGGAGCTGGGCTGCTATCTTTTCTGTCTCCTCCTCTGCCCGCTTGCGATCGGTGATGTCTCTAAATGAAGCCAAACCTGCTAGTTTCCCTTGATATTTAATTCTTGTACCAACAGCGCTTATCCATCTCTCTTCACCATCGTTAGTAATCATCCGAAATTCGTTAATCTGACGGAGGTCTTTTTCAAACATGTCTTGTACGATAATTCTGAGAACTCGCTCCTTATCGTCTGGATGAATGTAGTCAAGCGGATTTACCCCAATTGCAGCTTCTACAGAATCAAACCCGTACGTTTGTGCAGCATGTTCATTGCAAAGCACTATTTTCATCGTTTCGGCATCAACAACAGCCAGGCCATCAATCACGCTATCGAATAGGACTCTATAGTTGTACTCGCTCTGCTGCAGCGCCTCCTCCGCCTTCTTGCGCTCGGTGATGTCTCTCGTAACGGCAACGAATCCTGCTGGATTTCCAGATTCATCACTCACCAGAGCAGCACTTAGCTCAGCATCAAATTCTTTTCCATCTTTAGTCACGAGTGTATACTCTATTAGCCCACTGCTTCCCTCTTCTAGTGTCTTCTTCATGTTCTCCATGGCTTTAGCATGGTCTATAGGCGAGATAAGTTCAAATGCACTTCGCCCAATGAGTTCTTCTTTGCGATCATACCTGTGCATGCAGATTACTGCATCATTGAGTTGTCTGATGTTGCCCTCAATATCAGTTGTGGTAACCCCCTCTGGAATGGCTTCAAACACTGCACGCAGCTTCTCTTCCGATTCAACCAGAGCCTGCTTCATGCGGTTGCGCTCGCGGCGTATCTCCCCTTCAGACAACTCCCTTTCAATGACGGGGACGAGTCGCGCTAGATTACCTTTCATGACATAGTCGTTGGCACCGGCTCGCACTGCTGCCACCGCAGCCTCTTCGCCGATGGCACCTGAGACGATTATGAAGGGTATGTCGAGCCCTTTTTCCTGCACTATTGTCAATGCGGCAGGCATACTGAAGCGCGGCATCGCGTAATCGCAGAGAACGATATCCCATGTTTGCCCACCGAGCGCCGCATTCATAGCTTCAGGTGTGTCGACCCGTTCTAATGTCGGTTCATAGCCGCCACGACGCAGCTCACTAATCAGTAATACAGCGTCGTCTTCAGAATCCTCGACGATTAATACGTGAAGTGGTGTGCCCATCTAAGCGGTCCTCACTTTTTAGCCGTCCTTACCTTCGGCGGAGCAACGTTCAATACCAACCAGTATAGCCCCAGTTGTTGTATCGCGTTGTTGAATTGGACGAAGTCCACAGGTTTACGAATGTAGCTATTGGCGCCCAAGCTGTAGCCCTGAATAAGGTCACACTCCTCCTTCGATGATGTGAGTATGACCACAGGGAGGAGTTTTGTCCGCTCGTCAGCGCGGATATGACGCAATACTTCCAGACCATCCATCTTGGGCATCTTGAGATCTAGTAGAGTAAGCTCCGGCATAACGCTCGTGTCACGACCGGAGTAGCTGCGCTCACCAAATAAATAATCGAGAGCTTCGACCCCATCGCGGGCCACCACCACTTCGTTCAGAATGTTGCTTTTCCTGAGTGCGCGCAATGTCAGCGCCTCGTCATCGGGGTTGTCTTCCACCAGCAGGATGATTTTGTTGTCCATTTGGCACCTCTTTCGTAGTTAAAGTGTGAAATAAAACGTAGCGCCTTGTTCCACTGCGCCTTCGGCCCAGGTGCTGCCGCCGTGGCGGTGAATTATGCGCTGTACTGTAGCCAGGCCGATCCCTGTGCCCTCGAATTCTTTCTGCGAGTGCAGGCGCTGGAAGGCACCGAATAGTCTGTCAGCATAGGCCATATCGAAGCCCACGCCGTTATCGCGTACGAAATACGCAGGTTGGCCATCTGTTTTAGCATAGCCGAATTCTATCCTGGCACGTTCCCGCTTATTGGTGAACTTCCATGCGTTGCCCAGCAGGTTCTCTAGCACCACCCGCAGGAGGTGCGCATCGCCCTTGGTAACCAAACCCGGGGCAATGGTGAACTCCACATCGCGTTCAGGTTGGCTTTGCTGTATATCCATTGAGACCGTCTGCGCCAGCGCACTGAGATCGACCGTTTCATAGCGCATCTCGCCGCGTGTCACGCGTGAGAGATTTAGAAGATCATCAATAAGTTCCGCCATACGCTGGCTGGCTGAGCGCACGCGCATGAGGTAGCTCTTGCCTTCGTCATCCAGCCTGTCGATGTAGTCTTCCAACAGCACCTGGCTGAAGCCGTCGATGCTGCGCAAAGGGGCCCGTAGGTCGTGTGACACCGAGTATGTAAAGGCCTCCAGTTCCTTGTTGACGGCCTGGAGTTGATTTGTTTTTTGCTCCAATTCCTCCTTCTTCTTTGTCAGCGCCTCCTCTGCCCGCTTGCGCTCGGTGATGTCGCGCGCGACACCCAAAACAGCAACAGCCCGGCCACTTGGCTGACGTAGGAAAGACATCCTCACCTCTGCCGTGAATGTTGAACCGTCCTTGCGGTTTATCTCAAGCTCCAGCGTTCGTGACCTTAAGAGGTCCTTTTGCTCCATGTTTTCTATGGCGAGTTCTTCTAAAAGAGTATTCG
>SMTZ1_10013965_pt1 | contig 10546 bp, 6 predicted proteins | sample DeeMarSWOR136_30_FD_25667 | JGI IMG/M metagenome (IMG submission 25667) | reverse complement strand
GTTGTGCTATGACAAAGTATGTCTTCTTTCAGGCACACCCTGATGACCTTGAGATCAACTGTCCTCACCTCCTGTACCACCTGGGCAGAAGAGGACACGAGATTCGGATAGCCTCAGTCACTAAGGGTGAATTTGGACTCCCTGGACCTGAGTATGACCACCTTAAGGGTGACTTCTTGGTCAGGATTCGAGAGAACGAGTTAGCCGATGCCTGTGCCATTTATGGAATTCCTAGAGAGAACATCGACTACTTGGGGTATATCGATGGTTTCGTGACCCTAGACCGAGTCTTTGTTGATCACATAGCCAAATATCTCAAGAAACACAGACCTGACGTGGTGGTTGCCCCTGAGGGCCTCTATGCATGGTACTATCACATGGACCATCTCAACACAGGTCGTGCTGTCTTCTACGTCATCAACAAGGGTCTTCTTAAGCACACACCGAGGCTCTACTTCTACGACTCCCTATGTCCAAACACTTACTTTCCAATTCCGAATGAGGATATAGACGTTGCAGACAGAGCGATAGATTGTCATAAGACACAGTGGTGGATAATGTCCTGGATGCGTCATCTTGTACGCCCCACACGCCTACTGGGAGGACTCCATGTGAACGGATGGAAGTATGCTGAGCCTTATCGGTATATCTTCTTTGATGAACATCTCGACAGGATGCATCGCCCCGGTCCCCTCATCCAGGGATTTGTTCATTTCATGTCCGGCATCCCCTTCTTTCAGGCAAAGTATCCTCAAGCCATTCTTGAAGAGAGAAAGAAGAAGGTATCATAATACTTGACAAAAGGAATATCTGATTAAGAAAGTCCTGTTGTTCATAGCGTGGGATAAAAATGCGTCTGAGTATCGATGGAGAGTGGTTCGTTGATGAAGCAGGCAGGAAAGTCCTTCTTCGAGGAGTGAATCTATCAGGTAGCTCCAAGATACCCACCAGACCCAATGGTGCGACTCATCTCAAGACAGACTTCCATGACCACACAGAGGTGTCCTTTGTTGGTCGTCCATTCCCTCTTGAGGAGGCCAATGAGCATCTTCGACGCATCAAGCACTGGGGGTTCAATGCAATTCGTTTCCTCACCACATGGGAGGCTATCGAACATGCAGGTCCGGGTAACTATGATTTGGAATATCTGGACTATGTTGAAGAGGTTCTCAAGATCATCGATTCCTTTGGACTCCATGTGATAATTGACCCTCATCAGGATGTCTGGAGCCGCATGTGTGGTGGAGATGGTGCTCCTGGCTGGACATTTGAGGTTGTGGGAATTGACTTCACAAAGTTCGATGAGACTGGGGCTGCTACGCTCATGCAGCATCGATATGACCCAAATGATCCCAAGGCTTTCGGACCGTTGAGCTGGAGTCAGAATCGAGTTGCTTTTGCCTCCTGCACGATGTGGACTCTATTCTTTGGCGGAGAGAAATTCGCACAATCCTGCACTGTGAGTGGAACGAGTGCTCAGACATTTCTGCAGGAGCATTTCACGAATTCCTTGGTACAGCTGGCTAGAAGAGTTCGAGACTTTGATTGTGTTCTTGGGTTTGAACCCATTAATGAGCCCAATCAGGGATGGATTGGTAGTCTGGTCGATGGTTCAGATAGTGACTTGGGCGAGGTACTCGGGCATGCCTATACTCCAATTGATGCAATGCTCACTGCATCAGGGCACTCTCGTGAGATACCATTCCGTGAGGTCAAACGTCTTGGCATCAAAGAAACTCGGCGCGACCTCATCAACCCAAACAGAGTCTCAGTATGGATCAATGAATCTAAAGACATATGGAGGAATGAAGGAGTCTGGACAATTGACAGGAATGAAGTGCCCCAGATTCTACGGAACGAGCACTTCACAGGTACTGACTTCTATCAAGACCATCTTTCTCCATTCCTCTTCTCCTATGCCAAAAGTATCAGGGATGTTTTTCCTGAAGCTATAATCTTCGTGCAGGCTCCCTTTGAACCGATACTGAAAGGTCAGGTAAAGGAGTTTGAGGTCCCGCCCAACTCTGTGCACGCTCCACACTGGTTCGATGTTGCAACTATGGGCATGAAACGATTCATGGGGAGAGCAAGCTACGACATCATGAAGGGAACTACAGTCATTGGTGGCGGGAAGATACGGAAAATGTTCGTAGAGCAGCAAAAAGCACTCAAGCTCTTCACCAAGAAGATTACAGGAGAAACTCCAACTGTCATAGGTGAGATAAACCTCTGTTTCGACCTTGATAAGAAGAAAGCATACGAGGAGTTTCAGAAAAACCCCGAAGGTGCTTGGAAGACTCATATCCAAGCTCTCAACACGTACTATCAGAGCCTTGACAAGAATCTGTTGCATGCCTTTCATTGGAACTACACCCCGGACAACGACAATACATGGGGCGATCAATGGAACTTAGAGGATTTCTCTATCTTCAGCAAAGACCAACGGACTAACCCTGCGCATATAGACAGTGGAGGTCGAGCACTTCAGGGCTTCTGCCGACCGAGGTTTCTTCATCTCGCTGGAACGCCCCACTTCATGGATTTTGATCTTAAGGGTGGCTCATTTCATGTCGAGTTTGAGGGAGCTCCAACCATATCCGCCCCCACCACTCTCTATATCCCTAAAGTCCAATTTCCTTCAGGTTTCACAATAGACACCATCAATACAGAGGTTGAGTATGATAGTGAGAACCAGCTCCTTTTGGTCAGTCCTGTGAGTGAGGGTGTATGCTCAGTGATAGTGAGAAGAAAAGGTCAGCTTCATGTAGAGCTGGAAGAGGATGAGCTAGATGACGACTAAATCTGTGGAAGCTCACAGATGACATCAATTTCCACTATCACTAGTACTATCATATTTCCGAAGGTCCTATCGATAGCCTTGACACCACTTCTCTCTTCAAGATTTACAAGGCAGTAGTTGTCGTTGCACAGTCTTGCATAGGAAAAAAGACACTCAAATGCTTGGTTCGTGAACCCAATATTCTTTGAAAACCATCTTAATAATAGGATATTAGGTGCATGTGTTGGAGTGAGCGAATCTGGACTGAATCAACCTGCTGAGATTATTCCAAACACAGACAGCACCCAACTCTATGAACTGACAGTCATCATGTTGGTGACAGTTGCTCTGAGTATTTTGATACAAGAGATCAAGGGTCTCATGATGCTTCTGCCCCTCGCCTATCTACTGATTGAGAGAAGACGAAGAAATAGGTCCTGGACAGAGTTTGGGGTGAAACGTGGAGGCTATCTGAACGCCCTCAAATCCAATTGGCACCTGATTGTCTTGGTTGTGTTTGTGATTCAGTTCATTGTGATAGTGGGCACCTCTTGGTTTATTCCCCCCTTCATGGAACACATCTACAGTAGAATCCCGTGGTCACCTGATGCAGGAATCGGTGTCCTGGCTGGGTTTCTAAGTATGATCATCTTTGTGACCTTTGTTGAGGAGCTGGTTGACCGTGGTATGATTCAGGAACGCTTCACAAATCGCTATGGTCTGTTCATTGGGATTGTCATAGGCTCTCTCTTCATGACAGCGATGCATTGGGCACCAGGTGACCCCTTCATAGTTCTCCTTGATCTATTGGCTGTCTTCATCGATAGTGCAATCTATGGATTGATTTACTGGAGGACATGGAGCATATTCGTTTCATGGACCGTACATCTTGGTGTTGATATCTTTGATATCTTGTTGATGATTCTTGTCTTCTAGAGAAGCTTGACTTTGATATAATAGCCAAAGTATTCAAAACACTCATAACAACAGGACACAGGTCCTTATGAGGACATCATAAATCAGGAATCTCGTGGAGACTTAGTGCAGAGGACAACTTGATTCAGTAACATTACACCCATCGTTATGATTCACTTATTGAAACTATCAAAGAATTCGCAAGACCTCCTGTGTTTTTGCTCTTTCAGAGTATTTATGATGGATTCCATTTAATCTAAAACCGTGGTGATTACTAGTGCAGGATATAGTTAATCCCTTTGTTGAGATTATAAGAGAACTTCTTTCTCCATTTGGACTTGGTTACTATGCAGAAATTGTCGCACTCATCCCATTCCTTCTGGTACTCTATGTGATCTATCTAGTTATTATGCGTAGCATCACAGTTTCATTTCGACGGGTAGGGATGCCACCTGAAGCAATAAGTGGTATACGCCTCATAACGCGTCTTATTTTCTTCGCTGTTGGTCTAACCACCATATTGTCAGCCACAACCATAATATCTGGCACAGCAATAATCACAGGAGGCGCAATATTCGGAACTGCAATCGGGCTTGCCTTCTCAAGAGCTCTTGCAAATATGGTCAGTGGATTCTATGTACTCGGATCAAGACCTTTTCGAGTTGGTGATTATGTACGTATTGGCAGTGAAGAAGGTATTGTGACAGAACTTACATTAAACTATACTCGCCTGCTGCTTCCGGACATGACCAAAAAGGTTGTTCCAAACAGCAGGGTTGTTGATTCTGACGTCACGAATTTTAGAGTAAGAGCAGACGAATTAATGTTTGATCGAGGCGTAGAGGCAGAAAAACATGATCGTGGAGGTAAGCTAAAATCAGCACTAGGTGGATTGAAAGACCTTGCAAAGGGGACAGAAGTCTATCGGTATACATTCGACGTCCAAGTACACAAGGACTATTCCATGAAGAAAGTCATGAAGTATATCAATGAAGTATGTGATAGGTATGAATACAAATTTCTTGAGAAACCTGAGGTCATGTACTGGGCAAATGTGAATTTAGGGGTAATCTTCAGAATCGCATTCGTTGTTCCCAAACCAATGGACATCCTCGGCGTTGGAGCTGACATTCAGGCGGAGATTGCAGATTTTCATGACAAAATAAAGGCATCATAACACCATTACTACCAATCACTAAATTCAATGTATACAAAACCAGTGCAGCAATGACACGCTGTTTCTGATTGGAACATCAAGACATGGTGAGCGACAGACCTATGAAGAGACCTCATGATAGAAAATCTAGTGTCAGATCTTCAAACAATAGCAAAGAAATCAATTGGTGTAATTCTCGTACTGGTCTTCATGAACTCCATCTTTCTCATCTTCTCACCAGAGGTTTACACCAACCTGGTAACACTTGTTCCAATTGCGCTCCTCTCCCTCTTCATATGCATTGATGTTGCGATTAGGTCTATCTCCACACAAAGCGATAGATACAATCAAGCAATAGTCGCACTTGCCTTCCTCCTCTTTCCGTTCATGGTTGCTCTACCGCATTATGAGTGGCACTATCTGACTTCGATGTACCTACTAGAACTCTTGTTGCTCATGGTTCTAATAGGCGTCCTAGTTCTTCTAGTTGGATCGATAATCCTCCTAGCAAGTAGATTTCAGATTGGTCACTATGGAGGTGCGAAGATTGCCATCGAGAAGGACCATCATCTAATCACCGATGGCATGTACAGACATGTCAGGAATCCACAATATCTGGGATTCCTTCTCCTCTTTGCAGGATATTCGTTCTCATTCGGTAGCCTGATTGTGACCATCGTAACTGTGATAGGTCTATTCGCTGTCTTCAGGAGTCGTATGTTGTTGGAGGAAAAGATACTCCTGGAAACCTTTGGAGAGGAATACGCGGAGTATATGAATCGCACATGGCGACTTTTGCCTCACATCTACTAGATCCTCATCAATTTCTAAGTTGTCCAAACTTATTCGACTTGTTTCCAAATGTTATTGGTCTTGTTCTTTGAACAATCCACAACTCAAACTCGTCAGCCCTTGAGCGCAAGATCAAGAGCTGCTCGTGCATGGAGATAGGTTGTATCATAGAGTGGGACATCTGTGTGTTCTTGTTTCAAGAGCAGCGGAATCTCTGTGCAACCTAAGACAACCCCATCAGCTCCATTGTTCTCAAAGAAGTCAACAACATCTAGAAACACCTGGCGCGATTCGTCTTTTATTATACCCAAAGAAGCCTCTTTGTATAGAATCCTATCAATCTCGTTCTGCATACTCTCTTCTGGAACAATGGTCTTAATCCCATGACTTTGTAGATGTGCCCTGAAGAACTTCTCTCTCATGGTGGTCAAAGTCCCCATCAATCCCACAACTGCATAGCCATCCTTCTGTATGGCGTCAGCAGTGACATCAGCCAGATGAAGCAGTGGTATCTCAACCGTCTTCGAGACCTCATCATAAACGATGTGTAGGGTGACTGCAGCGATGAGTCCAAAGTCTGCTCCCGCCTTCTGAAGTATCTTCAGTCCCCGAGAAAGTTCCTGAGCGATAAGGTCAAGCCTTTTTTCATGTGTCCAATCAATGACCTTTTGGAATGATACACTGAAAATCAGAATCTCTGGATAGTTATGGTCGTTGTATTGTTTTGTATACTCATGAATGATTGTGGAGTAATATGATACTGTTGACTCAGGACTAGTTCCCCCGAGTATCCCTATTCGTTTCATATTCATTTCCCCAACAAATAATCATGTTCCAAGTAAGAGCCTGAAGATTAGAGTTTTTTCACATTTATTCTTGACCCTGAATACCCACCTAGAATAGACAACGAAAGATTGGGTCAGTGTCATAACATAGAGAAAAAGAAAAGGTCGAAGAGAGGACAAGCCTCTCTTCAAAGATGTTGGTTACTATATTCTAAGACCGTTTCTTCCTAAGCAGCACTAAGATGACAACTATCACGATAACCGCACCTACTCCACCAAGCAGAATGATTAACATTGTTGGGTCCATCTCACTTGGAGGGGCTGTTGGTGTGGTAGTCGTGGTGGGTGCAGTAGGTGTAGTTGTTGGTGGTGTCGTAGTTGTGACCTCTTCAATTGTGAAATCGAAGTGTGCTGTCGAAGCCTCGTTGATTCCATCTGAAATAACTGCATAGATGTAGTAGTCCCCAGCTGCAAGCGATGACACATCTACTGCGGCTGTCCACTCTCCAGATGAGTAGGTCAGAGAACCACTGAGACCTGTGAACTGTCCTGTTGATGTAAAGATATAGTAGCTGCTGTTGGTCGCTTCGATGTTGTCAACAGAACCGATGGGTCCATAGCTACTGGTTGCAGTCAATCCAGAGAGTGTGACTTGTGGCGCGCTGAAGCCCCACGCAGCACCACTAAGGGTCAGGGTGTGTTGCAAGACAAATGCGACACTTGAACCATTCACCCACATTGCTGCCTGTGAAGTTACAATGTATATCCGTAGATAGTAGCTACCCTCTTGGATATCGGCCACAGATGTGTTTCCGATTGAGAATTCGCCTGTGGCATACGCCAGTGTACCAGACGCTACCATGGTGCCTCCTGATGACGCATCATAAAGATACCAATCATGTGTCGTAGCCTCTATGTCATCCAACGTTCCATGAGGCACATATGTGCTATTCACCTCAAAACTACCAGATGCAAATGTCTGAGTGTTCTGGTCATAGGTGACTGTCGGGAGAGAGTACGACAACTGGTGGTCGAGTATGAAGGTTGGAGTCTGGTTCTTCATTGTGGTTCCAGAATGAATACTCCTCATTGCTACCGAGAAGTAATATTCACCACTTGCGAGGTATCCGCGGTCGACAGTTGTTTCCCATCGAGAGTCAACTCCATTCCATATGAGAGTGCCTGATGTCAGAGGAGTTGAGGTGTCAGTGGCATCATAGAGATACCATGTATGCTCTAGAGCTTCGGGTCCTTCAATAGCTCCAATAGTAACATCGGTAGAAGTGGCTGTGACTTCCAATCTAGCGAGTTGTGAAGGAGCATCCGATGATGTCTATCATCCTAATCACATTGAGATCAAACTCCAAACTTGAGGTATCATTTACATCGAAGTTTACGATGAGCTGTTTAAGGACTTGGTATCCACCAGAACTATAGGACATCACATAGATGTCGATAGTCCCTGTACTGTTTCCATCAGCTACTATTGTCCAATGCCCTTTCTGCGGATTAGGTATTTCAATCACCTGTGGGTCCGAACCTGCACCGCTGTAGGTCGATCCAAGAGGAGTCATATCTAGACCTGTGGTGTGATTGTATCCGATTGTGCTACCATCCGGTGCCATCATCGTTAGATATGCGTTGGAATGCATCTCAACACGAATCTTACCCGGATTAGGACCATGTCTTGTCTGAAGTGTCATGACACTCATAGCCGTAGCTCTCCAAGCATCTCCTCCGAAGAATGAGCCCCAACTTGCAGTATCACCAGCGTCTGGCTGTGCAAAGTCAGCAATCACCTGGTCGAGCATGGCAAACTGAGCTCCATTAAAATAAGGACCTCCAATAATCATCCCGAGATTCAAGAAGAACCAATAGTCGGTGATGAACAACATCCGAGTGAAGTATAGCCCTCCTAGGTAATTCTCGATACCAACATGTTCGTCAACAATGAAGTTGTTATTGATCCAGTCAATTGCAGCTTGGAAACCTTCAGGGTTCGTCTGAGATGCACCTGAAACTGCCATCGCAAAGACACCAGCTCCTGTTGCTGAACCAATCGATCCTACCTGCCGGTTTGGTATTCCCAAGAAACCACCGTCATTAGTCTTGAGACCAAGTGGATTGGTCTGAAGGTAGTTCTGAGCTCTTGTAATGAACACCTGAGCTCTGTCAAATGGTTCACTTGATGACGCTCCACCAAAGCTGAGTGCGAACAAGGCTAGACTCGTCACATGGGTGTCAACAGGCTCGTCAGTATAGTTTGCCCGAGGACTCCATCCGCCGTATACAAGAGAGTTCTCAGTCACCATCTGTGGCTGTCCCTCTTCATAGTAGACATACCCAATCTGGTACTGAGCTGACATCAACCAGTCCGAGGCTGCTGTGATAGCATCATTGATTGTTGTGTTATATGATGAAAGCGTACCATTGAATGCTTTTAATGCAAGAATCGCCCATGTGGTCTCAACAACATCGGTCTGATTCTGAGACTGGTGGAATATTGCCCCTGTGGTACTATTCTGCTGTAGTAGGATCCAATTCACAGCATCCAGAACATTGCTACTGACAGTTCCGTTATTGATGAGTGAGATTACTGCCATTGCTGTGGATGCAACGCTCGGAGCATCCCATTGGTCACCTTCGTACTCGGTTGAAGCCAACCAGCTACCATTAGCCTGCTGTTCTGTCAAGAGCCAGCGGAGACCCTTGTTGATAAGATCCTGATAGTCTGCATAGGTGACAGACTGCCGAGGAATTGGTATGGCAAAGACTCCAATGGTCATATCAACAGAAGTATGATTGTCGACAGTGAATGCCATTTGGTTCCATGACTCCAAACTACTGTTCCATTCATACTGGAATAAGTATGGAACTCCTGCTGTTAGATCCACGACACGAGAGTCGATTATCGGACTGTGTAGGTCCAAATCATAGAATCCTTGTCCCGGCATCACAGTTGCATTCCAAAGTGTGATATTGACACCGGTTGTGTCCTCGAAAGGCGCAATGAACTGAGCTGAAACTGTTGCATTCTCATTCAGGTATGCAAACCACTCATCAGCTGTGAGGCTACCAGGTATCATCATGACAAACTCGGTTATCGTGGAGAGGACTGAGGAATAACCACTTGCCCACAGCGACCAATTTGAGAGAGCCCTGACTATCTCAAGGCTTCCATCTTCGTCAATATCGACAAAGAACGAGAAGAGCCCTACACCTTCAAAGGTCTCATAGTAGAGCAGGTTTCCAGCTGCACCGAAGACAACCAGGCAGTTCATTCCACTGGCAACGATTTCAAGACCCGGACTGCTTGAGTCAATGTCAGCTACATCAACATGGAGAGCTGCTATTCCTTGCCAGCCATTTGTACAGGGGAGTTCTTCGAAGATGACACTCAAGTCCCTCCCATCAAGCGCTGCAATGACAGATGGACTTGGGAATCCCTCGTATCCCTCAAAGTTGAAGTCAGTAAGGACAAGGTCATCGATCCCATCACCATTTATGTCAGCAGCCACGAGCCATGATGTGTGCGCTCTTACCAGATCAACACTTGCTAACATTGCACCAGCATTACTCACTATCCTCACTGTCCTATGGGTTTCATTGAGTGGTACAGCTACAGCAATCCAGTCCCTATTTCCACTCTCTGTGATGAAGTCTGCAGCTACCATTGGCGGTGCGGTGAAATCGTACCCGTAGGGTTGAGTTGCTAGACCAAATGTGGAGTTCAGCTCAATGGCAGTTGGATTTCCCTCATAGTGATGATACAATACTGTTGAAGTTTCTAACAGTGCATGACCAGCTGAATCATTGTAAACATCAGAGTTCATCTGAAGGACCAAGGTCTCTATACCATCATCATCCCAGTCAGCAGCAACACCTTGGACTGGCACGTACTGGTATCCGTAGTTACCTCCTGTGTATAGAGTTCCATTGTCATATGTTGTTCTGGAGATGTACTGGTTGCCCAAATAACCTCCCCAATATGTGCCATTATAGGCTGTGTAGACTGTGAGATTGTACTGCGTTGGTGTCCAAGACCAAACAGCGGCCACATCCAGATGACCATCTCCTGTGAAATCGCCCAGAACAGACATGTAGACACCATTCTGCTCT
>SMTZ1_10032113_pt1 | contig 10547 bp, 7 predicted proteins | sample DeeMarSWOR136_30_FD_25667 | JGI IMG/M metagenome (IMG submission 25667) | reverse complement strand
TATGCCAGCCTATGAGTTCAGTGGGGAAGAAGACATAAAGAGGTATGAGTGCTTTATTCTTGGCACTGTCTGGTACCCGCCGCCGTGGGTACCGCTTTTTGTTGATCTCTGGTATAGCTACGGTCAATATGGCATGCAGTACGGTCCCGAAATGATATGCGAGCCCACGGGCAAGGGCTGGGTGTGGAGGATCAAAGACGGCGCTTTCTATTTAACGGTGAACAGGACCACTGAGGAGGAGCGCAAGGCACGGGAGCCGATATGGCGAGAGCGGATGACCCAGGTTCTCGATAACCCATGGTTCTGGCTGAAGCTGAGGGATGAATTAAAGGTGGTCTTGGAGGGCTTCGCCGCCGTTGACCCGGAGAAGATGAGCGACATCGATCTCGCCAGCCATTTCATGGATGTCTGGCACTCGACGAAGCAACAAGCGGAGTTCCACTTTCGCTGTATGTATGCCCTGGGCCAGGGGCACAACCTGTTCCGCACCATGTGCCCTGAGCTGACCGGAATCAAGGTCACAGACCCTAAATATGCAACGCTGATGAGCGGCTTTGATAATGAAATACTCCGCTCCAATAAGGAGTTGGCCGCGCTTGCCAGCCGAGCTCTGGAGATGAAGCTCGGGGATAATCTCAAGCTCCCCGATGAAGAGGTGATTCCGGCAATGGAACAGAGCGATGCCGGAAGAAAGTGGCTTGAAGGATTTTGGGACTATCTCAAGCGTCGCGGCTTGCGCAAGAGGCGCGGGCTTGAAATCGCAACCCCTACTTGGCAGGAAAAGCCAAGCTTGGCTATAGACGAGTTAAAGCGGATGGCGGCTATTGGCGGTGTTGACGCCCCTGGGATGAAGCGAGAGGAGCTGGTCAAGCAAAGGGAAGAGGCGGAGAGAGAGGTCTTGGCCATGGTTCCTCAAGAGCAGCGGGAGTGGTTTGAGAAGCTGATGAGGTGCACCCAGGGTTCCCATGTCTTCAGCGAGGAGCATCAGTACTGGTGTGAGGACTTTCAATTTTCGCTGGTCAGGCGTGCCTCTATCGCATTGGGCAAGAAGTTCGTTGAGGCCGGGGTTATGGACCAGTATGAGGATGTGCTCTATCTCCAGCACGGCGAGATCTTAGATGGTGCCATAACGAGACAAAAGTCCAACCTGCGCGAGATAGCGAAAAGGCGAAAGCAGGAATACGACGGCTACCTCAAGCTCACGGATCAGGTGCCGATATTCCTCGGTGACCCGTCTAAGATACCGGAACTGGTGGTCGCAGATTCGGTATTCTGCGTTGTCGCCGTGCCCCAGGTTGCCAAACCTGAGGAGGTCGGGGCTACCCTTGTTGGCGCCGCCGGAGCTCCGGGGGTGGTTGAGGGCATCGCCCGCGTGATAATGACTGATGAGCAGTGGGATGAGGTTCAGCCCGGTGAGATCTTGGTCTCGCCCTACACCAGTCCCACTTGGACGCCCCTATTTGGCATAATTAAGGCGGCGGTAACGGATGGAGGCGGATACTTAGCCCATGCCGCGATCGTAGGCCGGGAGTATGGCATTCCTGCTGTTGTCGGCACTCTGGAGGCGACGAGGAAAATCAAGACCGGGCAAAGGATCAGGGTGGACGGTAACCTGTTAAGGGTGTATGTTATTGAGTGATATCTGGTAGTTATAAGTTGAAGTCGAGGGGGTAACGGTTCCACAGAATCAAAAGGCTATAGGCACCAAGGCAGGGAATAAGGATTAAATGGCTGATGCCAGCTATGATGTGGTGATAATCGGTGGCGGACATAATGCGCTGATCACTGGCTGCTATCTGGCGTTAAATGGCCTCTCGGTGGCTGTTTTTGAGAGATCGCATGAATTAGGCGGTGGTGCCTGCTCCGATGAACTTCCCCTGCCTGGGTTTTTGAGCAATCCCTGTGCCCACTCCACTCGCTTCTATGGCCATCCCTATTATTCCGACTTCAAGCTGGCGGAGAAGGGACTGGACCTGGTCTTCCCCGAAGCGGGCTGTGGCTGCAGCTTCCCCGATGGCATCTGTATTATAACCTACCCCGTCTATCCCTGTGTCGATAAGATGACGGGCAAGACTGAATTCTCCGAGGAGAATGCGGAGAAGACCTTCAAATCGATTGCCAGGGTTTCGGAGCGGGATGCTGAAACCTGCCGCTTTATATTGGACAAGTTTCGCACCAAGTGGGGGCCCGCTCTCAGGGAGGTGTCGTATAACCCGCCCAGGCCCTGGGGCGAAAAGGATGCCATAGAGAGGCTCATGGATGACCCCGATAGCGGCTTTGAGCCTGTGTATGGAGTGATGACCACAGAACAGCTGGCTCGCGACTGGTTTGAGAGCGCCGAGATGCAATGCTTCTTCCTCAGGCGCCAGCAGACGCAGTTGGGGCTCTTCGGCGAGGATGTCCCTGGCCCCATATTTGCTTTGCGCGGCCTGGGCATCGCGCTCACCATCTTCGCCCTCTCCATACCCGTGGGCGGCACCCACTCCATAGCCCATGCCTTGCAGCGAGCCTTCAGCGAGATGGGTGGCAAGTTCTTCGTCCATCACGAGGTGGACAAGGTGCTGGTTGAGAACGGCACAGCCAAGGGTATCCGCTTGGTGGATGGGAGGGAAATCGAAGCGAAGAAGATGGTCATCAGCGGCCTTGACATCGGGCAGACCATCCTCAGACTAATCGGCCCGGAGCATGTGAGCCCGAAGATCGCGAGAAGAGCGGCTAATTTCAAATATGATCGAGGAGGCGTCCACTGGGCCAACGTTGCCTTGCATGAGCTGCCAAAATACAAGGCCGATGATTATGACCCCGATTTTCACTTGTGTCCGAGCAAGACGCTCACGGTGAAAGACCTGGATTATCTGGCCTCGAAATGGAAGGCTGAGATCTGGGTCTCTGGAATGGGGAAGTACATGGGCTTTAACATTTGGGAGGACACCCGCTGGGTGCCCAATAAGGCAGCGCCGGGGAAGCATAATTTCCAGGTGGAGGATTATACTTGCCCGGCTCGATTTCTCACCGAGAAGCAATGGCTGGAGGCGAAAACCGAGTGGACTGAGGAGATGATCAGGCAGTGGCAATGGTATGCACCAAATATGACCAAGGACAAGGTCATCGCTGTCTTCGATCATACCCCGTATGATGTGGAGCGAAGAAATCTGAATATGCGGGAGGGGAACTGGGCGGTAGGGGATCACCTTGCGTCTCAAGGGGGCCGATTCCGTCCCATCCCCGAGCTCTCAGGCTACAGGATGCCGGTGAAGAACATGTATTATGCCTCAGCGGGAGCACATGATGGAGGTGGCGTCCGCGGTGTTCCCGGCTACAACTGCTATAAGGTGAGGATTTCGGGCTGAGAAAGGTCTGGGAGGAGAAAGGTCGTCCCTATTGAGGGCCATCCCGACTGCTGCCTCGCAGGGCGAGCCGCCAAATCATACTGCCTTCAAGCAAAGCCCGCAGTCGAGCAATTGAAAAGTCGAGAATAGCTTGCCTTGTTGTGCCAAATAATGCCCTGGTATCAATCCCTGCGCCCCAGGATAACGACGGCAGCGGTAGCGCCCTCAACCGGCGTGCCACCCAGAGTGTTGGCCAGCCCTATCTTGGCATCCTTCACCTGACGTGGACCGGCTTTGCCCTGAAGCTGCTTGTATATTTCATACATCATCCGGAGGCCGCTGGCGCCAACAGGGTGGCCGAAGCATTTAAGCCCTCCGTCGGTATTGACCGGGAGCTCACCCTCTAAGGTGAAGGTGCCTGCTTCGATATCCTCCTTAGCCCTGCCCCGGGGGCTGAAGCCAAGGTCTTCATAGATTACAAGTTCGGTAATGGTGAAGCAATCGTGCACTATGGCCAGGTCTATCTCCTGGCGAGGGTCCTTTATTCCTGCTTCCTGGTAGGCCATTCTGGACGCCCGGACATTCTCCTCGAGGGAGACTAGGGGCAAGTCATCCTCGACCTGGGCCTGATAATAATAGGCACAGCTCATCCCTGCTCCCTTTACCAGAATGTAGTCGTCGCGGAAATTTCGAGCCAGTTCCGCCCGGGTGATGATCGCCGCCGCTGCCCCATCACTTATGCCACAGCAGTCGAGAAGGCCCAGGGGTGGGGAGACCATGGGGGCATTTATCGCCTGCTCCAGGGTGATCTCTTGTCGGAACTGGGCTTTGGGGGTGAGGCTGCCATTGTGATGATTTTTCACTGCGATCATGGACAGAAGCCTTTTGCCTTCTTCGTAACTTATACCATAGTGGTGGAAGTATCGTCTGGCGAGCTGAGCAAAAGCTGTCGGCGGCACGTACAGTGGTTCCACACGGGTGCCGTAGAGGATACTGGGGTCCATTCCGGCAACAGGTACCCCTGTGTCTTTCAATTTCTCGGCACCACAGACGAGGACGAGGTCGAAAGCACCCGCCGCCACCGCATAACAGGCATTGATGAAAGCATCGTGAGCTCCGGCACACCTGTTTTCTACCCTGGTGATAGGAATGTATTTCAGCTTGAGAGGATAGGCCAGGCTGCGTCCCAGATCACCTGACTGCATAGTTGACCACCAGGCGGCCTGAATATCCCTGGGCTCAATCCCAGCATCCTCAAAGGCCTCGTAACAAGCCTCTACTATTAGGTCTTTGACATCCTTATCCCAGTGCTCCCCAAAGTCGGTACAGCCCATACCAATTATGGCTACTTTATCCTTAATCCCCGGCATTTTCGGCCTCCTTGGCGGTTAAGCTCTCACTGGAATTGCTTTCCAGAAATAGACCGGAATGCCATCACTGCGAAGCAGCTCCAGCTTCCTAAAACTCATCTCCACCAGCTGCCCTATCTCTAATTCCTCGAATCCAGCGTCGCTTAGGTAGCAGGCTATTCTCCCCCCATCTTCAAAATTGACCAGTCCCTCGGGCGAGCCAGTCAGGGGGTCTTGGGAGAAGGAGAAAATGCGGCCTTTCTTATCGGAGAGCCTGACCGCTTCAAAGTTGTCCTTGGTCTGGCATTTCGCGCATATCCGTTGCGGAGGATACTGAACTGTGCCACAAGTCTTGCATTTAACTCCGTGCAGGGCGAAGATGCGATTGCGCTCTCTCCAGATCGAGGGGGCGGAGGGATAGGTGATAGTATGGGTAACACGAGGTTCTGCCATCTTCACCAGCCCCCGCCATTTGAGGTAAGTGGCGTAGTCTGAAATCACTCTCTTCGGCTCCAGATGGTCTGTTATCCCGCGATGGCCTCTAACCTTCTCTATCTCCTCGGTCACTTGAAGGACAAAGACATCGCTTCCGTTTCCATAGCTGGCGAGCAGAAATCGCTCCTACCAGCAACATCAGTGGATAAGCCGCTCCTGTGTTGCCCATGACATCAAAAAGAAGGGGCTGAAGCTGAGTGGAGGGGTCAAAGCCCAGTGCTCTCGCCAGTTCGGTGGCCCTTCTTGGATCGGGAGCAGAGAGGATCAGCCGAGCGAAGTCCTTGGGATTCAGGCTGTTTCTTTGCATCGCCGTGGAGACGGCCTCCCGGACAACTTTGAGATATCCCTCTGTTTGTGCAAAGCGGCTTTCCCAGGAACGGATGAAGAGGTCATCCTCCAGTCGCCAGGTGTCAAATATCTCGTTAGAGAAGGAATGGCTGGCCTCTATATGCACAGCAACGTTTTCCTGCCCAACGAGGAGTGCAGAGGAGTGCAGCGGCGCCGTCACCGCAGCTTTGCTCGAACTCGGAGCCAGGAGCCCCCAGGCGGCAGTCCGCCGCGGTCACCAGTGCTTGTTTTGCTGAACCAGCTTTGATGGCATCAAGGGCTAATTTCAAGGCAGCTGTTCCCGCTTTAAGGGAATTGGCGACATCGGCGGTGAAAATGTCCTGACGCAGGTCAGCGGCAGCGGCTACGGTGGTGGAAAGCTGCTTTTCTTTGAAGGGAGCACTGGTCGAGGCGAAGAGAAGGGCATCGACCTCCTCCCGATTCAGGCCATTCAGGCAGTCCAATGTGGCAGCCACAGCCATGGTCAGGCTATCCTCATCGGGGCCGGCAATAGCCTTCTCGCCCCGCGATCCTGGGGCGATCGCCTGCCGGGCCAGCCTCCAACAGGGAACATATGCACCATAGGAAACAATGCCAGACATTTATTCTACTCCTTTGTTAACAAGGGACACATCGTGGGAAAGAGCCTGCCAATCCGCTGAGCAATGGTTGCTGAGGGTATGAACATCATAACCTTGCCAAGCTCATGGCTCTCGAAGACCTCGATCACCGCTCCAGTCTGGGCACCCTGCTGGGCACCATGGGAGAGAAACATCTCCCTAAAGGCCCAAGCGAATTTGAGCATACTCCCTTTCCCGCCCCTTGTCAACCCTTATCGTCTCTCTCCGTTTCCTTTTGCCGCGCATCCCACCATCTCTTATGCTTCTTTCCGCACGCTTAACTCACCGCCAGAGAGATAAGTGCCCATAATATTGCCTCCGGTAATTGGCAGGAGCACATATGAGGGGCGGTCGGCATCGTGGTATATCGTGACTGTGGTAGGCGTCTGGCTCCAGAGATGACCCAAATGAAACGTCTCTCTCGGGGTCTTAGGCTGTTCGTCATCAGCGCAGCTGATTTTAAGGCAAATGCGATGGCCTCTCTTGAACAGGTTGGCGGTGGGCATGACCTCGATGGCGAACTGATAAACCTGGCCCGGGATCAGAGGCTGTGGGTTAGTATGCGGGTGGAATGGCTGCCACGGCTTAGACCGTTGCGGGTCCACCTCCCGATGTGAACCCTTGAGCCAGCCTCTGGTCAGGAAGGCCTCATTGCCCTCGGGGTCCACGTCCCATAGGCTGATGAAGAAATTTGCCTCTGTGGTCCTAGCGGAGGCATAAAGGTACAACGCTATTGGGCCGACGACCTCCGTGTTCTCCACCAGAGGCGGAGAAAGATACTTGAGGCTCTCGCGTTTGCTTGGGGAATAATCGAATGAATCACTGGGCGCATCAGGCCAGGGCTCTATCTCGCATAGCAGACCGTCATGGTGAAGGAAAAACGGTATGTATCTTGTACCCGGCACCGGCCAGTCGGTGGCGAATTTCCACTCGTTGGCGCCCATGACCCATATCTTGACCGCTGGCTCATCCATAATGCCGGTATCTATTCCTTTGAGCCAATGGTCGTACCAGCGCAGTATCTCCCAGTGGTATTGGTAGAAAGGTCGATCAAAGGGAATAGGGGGCCCGATGACCATCTTTTTGGGCACCTTCAGGTTAGCCCAGCTACGGAATGCCCCGGGCAAGTGTAGATAATAGGTGTACCAACCCGCACCAACATAGGCGGGTATGGTAATGGCATCATAGTCAACTACTGAACGCTGCCACCAGTAAGGGCCGTCTGTAGGATGAAGCAGGACGTCCACCCTACTCCCATTTCCAAGCCTGTCAGGATTTGTCAGAGCGTCAACAAACTCCGGGTTGGCGCAAATATCGCTGTCTGCCAGGGCCCTGGCGATCGCTTCCTCGAATGCCTCATCACCGAGTTCCCCCCGAGCCACGATTTCCTGTGCGTTAAGATCAAGGGCACGTAGAGACAATAGGAAATTGAAGAAGACCGTGTTCAAGATCCCGCCGTGATACCACGCATCTCTGTAGAAATCCGTTGCTGCGAAAATGGGGCAGATGGCCTTAAGGTGTGGTGGCTGCAGTGCTGCGGCCGGCTGCTGATTCCAGGCAAAGTATGAGACCCCGAGCATGCCCACATTTCCATTGCACCAAGGTTGAGCAGCGGCCCATTCCACAACCTCATATATGTCCCTAATCTCCTTGGGGCACATAAACCGATATGCGCCCCCTGATTTCCCTGTGCCGCGGGCAGAGCCAATGATATGCACGTAACCCCGGCGGACGAAGAAATCCGTGTTTCCCGCCTCTATGAGGGTGTTAATTGCCCCACGGATAAAGGTTGCCGAGCTGCTACTTGGCCAGATGCGGTCCGATTGAACCTCTTTGTTGTAAGGCGACATCGACAGCAAGGCCGGGAATTTCCCCTCGCCATCCGGGCGAAACACATCTACGTTTATGCTGACGCCATCGCTCATGGGCACAAATACATCGCGCTCGGCAACAATACCATACTGCCTCTTAGATAGCTCACCGGTACCGATTATGGCGTCCATTAATCACCTCCTATGTCTTGTGTGAAGTATGGGAGTCATGACTTTCGCTCTACTTGAATGACACATTCTGACGTTCTGTGCGCTCAGAGACCTGATAGGCTGTCTCTTGTTAGATTCATTTTTACGGTTGTTGCCTCCTGGCACAATGCCTTTTAGTCCACTGTGAACCTCCTACTAGTTAATAGGCCAATGCATGCCTCTTTTTTCGCTTACCAGCTCCTCCATCATAGCTACAATAAGAGATAACCCAATTCCTTGCAGAGCACTGTGTGTCGGCTCTGAGCCTCCGTCCAGCCAAGTTATACAAAATACCCCAATAGCTGCCCCCACCAAATCAAGGTGATTACAGCGCCTAAGGAAAGGAAGGGACCAAAGGGGATAGCCTCTCTCCTCCCCTTCCTTTTGCTCACCAGCAAAGCCAGGGCGACCACACCACCCAAAACAATCCCTATCAATAGGGCGATAAAGACGAGGGGGAAGCCGACGGCTAAGCCAATCAAAGCACATAGCTTCACATCCCCCCATCCCATCCCTCCTCTGGAGATGATGGCGATGAGGAGAAAAATGGCAAAACCAATGCCTCCTCCGACTAAAGAAGAGATGATTCCGGGTTGTCCCCACTCAAGCAACCACTGTTGAGGCGCAACGCCGGCGATGAGCAAAGCCAGCGCCATCCCGGGGTAAACCACCCGGTTCAAAATAAGCCTTCGCTCCATATCTATCACAAAGACGATGAGGAATAGACAAACATAGAAAGCCAGAACCCCAAATTCTGAGGTTAAGCCATAGCTCAGGTAAAGCAGAGGGAATATAGCCGCGGTGGCGAGCTCCACCAAGAGCAACCTTCGGGGTATCGGTTCCTGGCAATACCGGCAGCGTCCTTTCAGCCAGAGATAGCTAAATATGGGGATAAGGTCTTTTGCTCCCAGTCTATGATGGCAAGCCTCGCAATGAGATGGCGGATTTACAATTGATTCCTCACGGGGCAACCTATCGATGCACACATTGAAGAAGCTGCCCAATGCCATGCCCAGGATGGTAAAACCAATTATATAACAGACTTCCATGAGCATTTGGCTGGTGGATATTTGACTTGACATTATTATATCAGTTTGAGTTAATATAAGGAAAAATATAAGGGAAAAAAGAGGAGGCAAGGGGAAGGCAAGATGCGAGACAAAATGGCAGCTAAGCTCTTGGAGGCGATGGTCGACGGACATATCCCTGAGGTAATACCACGGTTTGACTCTCTTTCTGAGCTGGGCTTCTCTTTTCCCACTGCCTGCCAATTTCTTGGCATCTCCGATAAGGAAGTGCTATCGTTACTGGACTCCTTATCTGATGAAGGCGTGCTGGAGAGAAAATTCTTCGATAAGCTCCTTCTTTGTCCTCACTGCCGTTCAGTGACCGTGAGACCCATTTATTGCTGCATCAAATGTGGCTCAGCGGACATCGTGAGAGGGAGGATGTTAGAGCACTCGCTGTGCAAATATACTGGCACAGATGAGGAATTTCTGCTCATCAAAAGGGGGCTGATGTGCCCCAATTGCAAGCAGGAGCTACAGACCCTGGGTGAGGATTACCGCAGTTTGGGGATCTTGTGCAAGTGTCGCGATTGTGGCGATATATTTGCCCAGCCAGCAGTAAAGTGGAAATGCCTCGCCTGCTCTGTGGTCACCCCGGGAGATAAAATCGCCGAGCTAGATGTTTATTCCTACTCCCTTCGAGAGGCGCAGAGAGGCAGACTGCAATTTGAACTCAAGCCGAAACAACAGCTGATCCAGTTTCTCAGCGACCGCGGCTATAAGGTGGCTGAAAACGCCATGGTGAGAGGAGGTTCGGGGGCCGCGCATACCTTCGACCTCCTGGCCACCAGGAACGATGGTATAGTCACCCATCAAATTGCCATTGGCATTAGGGTGGCGGACACCAAACCTCTAGGTTTGGAGGAGGTGTTTGACTTCGATGATAAGACCTATGATGCCGGGATCCATGACAAGGTATTGATTGCCATTTCCGCGGTGACAGGAGAGGCGAGCCAATTAGCCCACAGGCAGAGGATAAGAGTAATGGAACCGGCGGCTGTGGAGAGCTTGTTAGCGAGTGCCGTTTCTCCTCAGCCAGCGCCACAAGCTGAGGCAAAGCGAGAGCCTCCTCAGTTCAAGTCGAGGTCAGGGCTTGTCCAGTATCTCCAGAGCTACGGATATGAAGTAGAGGAGGAGGCAAAGGTGAGGGGGAGGTCGGGGGTGGAGCATAGCTTCGACCTCTTGGCTACCAGAGACGATGTCATCCTGGTGCAGAGGATGGCCATTGGCATCGAGGTTTCCGACGAGCCAATAGGGTTAGGGAAGGTGTTCGACTTCGATGACAAAGCCTATGATTGCGGCATTCCGGACAAGGTTCTGCTTGCCGTCCCCGCTTTAA
>SMTZ1_10025448_pt1 | contig 10548 bp, 8 predicted proteins | sample DeeMarSWOR136_30_FD_25667 | JGI IMG/M metagenome (IMG submission 25667) | reverse complement strand
AATAGCAATTGGCAAGTATCTAAAGGTTAAATCACTTAAAATCCATTGACTTAAGCGTAATATCGCGTTTCCTTTTAATTGAACTTCTGAAAAACGAAGATTTTCATCTGAAGCAAGAGTCTCTAATTTGTCCCAAGACTGAGTACTATAATTCCATAGAAATAATTCTTTTTCTTTCGATTGAAGAGAAGAATGAATCTCATCTAAATCATAATAACACCGTATTTGATATTCAAGATCAGTATCACTAACTTGGAACTCATAAAATTTACCTGATTCTTGTTGACCAGAAATAATATTGTTTAATTCATGAGTCATTGTCATATTCGCCTTAAATTGTTGGTTTTGTAGACTGACGAGACCATCTGTTAAGGGAAAGTAAACTGGATCAGAAGACACCTCTATGTTTTCCATTTTATAAATATCAGAAATCTGTACTTGAGTCGAATAATCAAACATTATTCGTCCAATCTTACTTAACTTGATAAATGGAGCCACTCTTTTTGATCTAAGGTTAATCTTTTTTACCTCCTGTAATAAAAGTAGAGGAGCATCTTCCTGAGCAATTTGTTGCACTAATTGATAGTAATATTCACGTTCCTGTCGAACAGGTGTTTGTTGACCCAAGGTTGTATACAAGTCAATTTCAGGGTTTGAATAGCCCCCAAAATTAATATCTCCTACTGTATGAAGAAGCTTTCTAGTTAGGCTAGGATCCATTATTGGTCCCCACCCAAAAAGAAAAAGGTCAAAATTACCTGTATAAAGGTTTGTCATCGATGTTGCATAAGAAATAGTACAATGTATACCAATTTGTTCTAGATCTGCTTTAATTGATTCTAATATCTCATAATAAAAATCAAATCCTACGAGATCAATATTAAAACGATATCCTTCTTCATTTCTGGGATAACCTGCGTTATCTAATATTTCATTTGCAAGATCAACATTATATGGATAACCAGAAATTGATTCATCATGATATGGATCTTCAGAATATATAACGCTTCGAAGTGGTTTTACACCTATTGAAGAACCTTTAAAGTTTTGATTGACATACCTTTGTTTATTGATAGCGTAATTAATCGCTAATCTTACATTCTTGTCATTTACAATCGGGCGGAGATGATTAAAATATGCATAATGAATTGCCGTAGAACCTAACTGCTCATCCCAATAATTATCATTTTCCGATATTGAATTCACACCTATAGTGGTGAAATCTCCCACATCTGCCTCAACAAGAGTTTGAAAGCCCTCCCAAGAATCAATAGGGAAAAATTGAACTTCTTCAAAAGGAGGAACTCCACGAAAATGCTGGTCATTACGGATAAATCTTTGATATGATGCATTACTAACGACCTCATCTAAATAATAAGGGCCTGTTCCAATCGGTACAATGATGTCAGAACCTCCTTGAAAACTTTCAGGAGAATAAATCCCACAATATGCCGCTTCATGATATATAAAAGGTGCATAAGATTGGTTAAAGTTAATCGATACTTCATATTCACCTAAAATTTCAACAGACTCTAATGGCATATCACTTAACTCAAGAATCGGATCAGCTAGATAAGCAGGATGCGCTGGATCGATAAATCGATCATAAGTAAATTTGACCGAGGATGCATTAAAATTTGTTCCATCATGGAATTTGATATCCTCTCTAAGGGTAAAAATCCAGTGTTTGCTGTCGTTTGAAACAACCCATTGCTTAGCTAACGCTGGGATAAGTTCTTCAGTATCAAATGAATATTCGACTAAAGGATCGAAAATTAATGTAGCAAGGTACGTATAATTTCGAAACATATCATATCCTATGTCAAGACTTTCAATATCTGGTGAAATATAATTCATTACTTTAGGTGGATCCAATATAGCAGCTGATCCGAGTCCCTGAGAAATTGGTTGTTCGGAATTTATTGGAACTATGGGAATGGAAAAGAAAAGTATAAAGCATACTACCATAAGACGGTGAATTTTCATTTTTTTATGCTCTTTTTTTTTAAATTTTATATTTGTTGTAAATTACAATAGATTCATTCTTTTCCTAAAAGATAAAGCTATTTTTTGAACAACCTGTTCAAAATGTTGTACACTATCGTTTTTAACTAGCAATTCCCATTTTACAAATTCAAACTTCAAATCTATCGCAGAAGCCAGTAAAACGGCCTGATAAAAACTATTTTTATTAAATTTATCATAATTTATATAAAAAATAATGAAATCACGTTTACTAAATAAATAGGAAATTCAATCTTTTCATTCTTTTTAATTTTTAATTTGATTTTGTAGGTCTTCTTTTCCAGATCTTAATGGATTCAAAAATAAATACCGCCGTCCCGAAAACTAGGAAAAATAATAGAAGTATACTACCAATATTGGTAATGAATTTGTCACCATAGATAATAGCAAAAATTAGATATGCCATAAAGCCAAAAATATTGATAATTAAGTACAATGAAAATCGGGGTAAAATTATAAAGCCAATACGCGTGTAGAATCCAAGCACTCCTTTTTTTATTTCTTCATTCACATAATATTTTCCATTTTTCTTATTTTTTGAAATAATACCTGTTTTCAATAATTTGTTTATTTGATAAGAAACAGTCCCAGGTGACGAAATCTTCAATGCCTTCTGGATTTCTCTTACTCCCGCTTGATTATGAGTTAAAATATACCAATAAATTTGGAGTGTTTTACCTTGCAATACCTTTTCCTTATCATGATTGAGAAATTTTTTTTTAATATCAGGATTTGGACTTAAATGAGTAGTTTCATGTTGGTGTGTGGATTCTGATTCTGTCTCTGTTTCTTCTTCTTTCTTTTTTTTCATATTCTCAGACGACATCATAAATCACACACTTTCTTATTTATACTAATAAGATAGTGAATCTTTAGAACTTCAATTTTTTCTTGATAATTAAAAATGTATAGTTATTTAAGGTGAAATTGCATCAATAATTTTATTGATTTTTGCAATCATATTTTTAGAGTTTTTACCAAATATCCTCATCATAGGTTCTTTTCCTAATGATCCTTTATCCCAAATAATATCGGGAATTTTTCCCAATTTCTCAATACTTTCTTTGATTAACCATTGCATGGTTGAAAATTCTTTTTCTTTAATAATTTCCGGCTGCTTTTCTCTATTAAAATCCTTTAACTCTAAATCTGTGTTTTCTTGAATTTTCAAAACCCAATCCGCATTATATTTCAAGTTCATTACAAAATTAATAGACCTATCGAATTTTTTTGCTGAAAGAAGTAGTCTCGCAGTGTGGTCAGATACTCCAAATTTAATTTCACCTGATGCTTTTGGAAGACCATTAATAACTGTAATCCTCCCTTCTATACCTGCTACATCTTCCTTACTTCTTGCATTTGGAAGTGAACCTGATATGTTCATTCTCACTTCAGGGATCAAGATGCTAAATTTTCGGAGTTGAGAAATAAAATTATATATTTCTTTTATTTGATTAATTATTCTTAAACGCTCATCAGAGATAGTTAAATCAATAATTTTACCTTTTTCAGGTAACTCAATAAAAGATTGAAATTTCTCATCGAAAAAGTTTTCTGCTTTAGTGATGGCTCTTTCTATAGAATTTCCACTTGCTAAAAATGCAGTTATAGCTGAAGAAAATACACAACCTGTTCCATGAATATTTCCATTAAATAGAATCTTCTTTTTCTTCAATAGTTGAAATTTTCTCTTCATTTGATTATCAATTTTTCTATTTATTAAAACTAAATCGAAAATCTCATCCTGATTATTTGTAGCACTTTTAATAACAACCGCTTTTTCAACATGATGAGAATCTTCACTAATATATAATTTATCAAGTAAAATTTCAGCTACTTTTTTAAGTTCATCTACATTTTCTTCATTTATATTGCTAATTTCTCTATTTGAATAATAAGAGGCTTCAGATATATTTGGAGTAATGATTTTTACATATGGAAATAAAAATTTTTCAATTTCTAATTCTAAACCCTCACTAGAAAGCCTTTCTCCTGCACTCGCAATTGAAACGGGATCAAAAACAACATCTAAATTATATTTCTTAATATAATTAATAATGATATCTATTGCTTTGACATCAGGAATCATGCCAATTTTTACAAATTTTACAGGATAGGATGTTAATATGGCATCTAATTGCTTGTCTAATACATCTGAGAGAGATTGATATCCATAAAACTTAGTAGCAGTTTGATAAGTTATCGCAGTAATAACAGAAAACGGGTGAACTCCACACCGATCAAAAGTCCTAATATCTGCTTGAATTCCAGCTCCAGAAGTAGGATCCGCACCTGCAATGGTTAAACAAAAAGGTTTCATAATTGTTATAGGTAAAGAAAGAATAAATCTATTTTCTTTCTTTGATTCGGTCATAAGCCCATTGGGCTTTATCTTTAAGACCTAGTTTTTCATATGCTTTACCTAAATATAAGAATGCATCAGGATAATTGAATCGAATTTTAACTAATTTAAATAAAAAGTTAATCGTTAAATCATATCGCCCTTTTAGAAAATTTACTTTCCCTAACAGAAACAAAATATTTAAATTTCTATCATCACCAGAAGTTTCGTTATATTCATCCAAGAGTTTTTCAATTGCCTCGTTATATTTTTCTTCTTCTATTTTTTGTTCAATATCTTCAATGAACTTAAGAAACACAATTTTATCAGCAACTTCTTGCATCTTTTTCTGTGCTTGTTTTTCTAATTCCTTATCTAATTCTGCTTGTTTCTCTTGCTCTTTTTTTGCCTTGTAATCTTTAAATTGATCAACTAAATCCTGAGAATAGGGTTCACTACATAAGGGACAATTATGTGAATGCATTAACCATTCAGCTAGACAATATTTATGAACAGGATGACCATTATCACACTCATAATGGGTGTCTGTGTTCTCATCGATATCCATATGACAAACAATACAAGAGGGCATGATGTATTAATTTGAATATTTTAAAGTTTACGGTACTTAACCAGTAATATAATAAATTAAAAAAACTAGAGCTTTATAAGAATATGTATTTCGAAATAACTGATTAAATAAATATTAAAAAGACTAGTTATATTATAAGGTTAATAACACATAAATCACTAATTTAATTATAAAGGGTAGAAAAATTCATGTCAATAAATAGACAAAAGCTTTTTAACGAATTGTTCACCCAATTCTTAGAACTTAATCCTGATGTAGAAGCAGTAATAGTAAGCGATCATCAAGGCTTAGTAATTGCGGGGGAAAAAAAAAGTGATGTGGATATGGAAATTGTCAGCGTATTGACTTCTATCATAAATCCGATTGTAGAAAGAATTCGTGATGAATTTATGTTCAAGAAGTTTGGTACTGCAAGCTTCGATACGGATATGTATAGACTTTTATTCATTTCTCTAGATGAAAGCAGAACTCTTAGTGTTGTTTTAAATAGTTTAGCATCAGTTGACAAAACGAGTCCTTATGCTTATCTTTTGGCGGAAAAATCTTCACAAATTTTAAATGCTGAAGAAGGTGATCAAATTCAACTAGCAATCCCTAATTTTAAATATGAATTATGATAGGGTAAAAAATCAAATTTATCAAATGAGATTAGATGAAGGTGGAGTATATCGATTTAAATTTGTGATTATAGGAAATCATGAAGTAGGTAAGACTTCATTAGTGAGACGTTTTGTAGAAAACAAATTTTCTCATGATTATAGAGCAACAATAGGGCTTAATATTTTATCACATTCGATTCAGTTTTTTGGAAATAGCATAATTTATAGTTTATGGGATGTAGGAGCTCAGCAATATTTCAAACGTTTCCGTCAGACAATTATAGGTAATAAGACAGATTTAAAAGATCAAAGAGTAATTGAATATCAAGAGGGTGTAAATTTGGTAAGTGAATTGTCTCAAAAACCTAATATCAAAATCTCTTATATTGAAACAAGTGCTCTTTCAGGTGAAAATGTTGAAGATGCATTTACATTGATAGCCTATCATTATATAACTAAAAGTAAAGAAGATGAAGAAGAAAGAGTTAAAGAAGATCTTATAGAGGAACTTAATACAGTCTTGAAGGAAAGGAAAGTAATTGGAGAGGAATTTGATTCATTATTAACCATAACTATAATCTCTGAAAATGAATTTTGGAGCCCTGGATTGCAGATTCTTACCGAAATCAATGATTTAGCTAAATGTGAAAAAATTAAAGATGATAGGGAAGAAAAAATTTATAAATTTTCAAATGGAGTTACACTAAAAAATTATTTATACCATAATTTTAAAGTCACAGATTCTGATGGAGTTTTTTGTATTTTTGATGCAAGGAATAAAGAGCATATTGATCCTAAATGGAAAGATGTTGTAATTAAAATAATAAATGAAATAGAGAAGAATAAAGTAGTATTGATTGGTATTAGAGTTTCAGAGAAAATCGATTGGTCATCCATAATGCAGGAATTTGATGTTAATGAACTACTCGAACAAAAAATGGTATCTTTATTGTTTTTTAAACTAGGACTTGAATATCGATTAGAAATATACGATCAACTTAAAGTAATGCTAACTACAATTAAATATCTTTAAGAAAATGCGGTAATATCTCTTTTGAAAAATATCGTTAAAAAATTATCATTTACGATATATAAACAATAATAATAAAAATCTCAATAATGAATATAATATTGATAGGAATTAGATCAAATGATTATTATTTCTACTCGGAGTGAAAGTTTTGCCTGTCCAAAAAAATAAACTTTTTAGGGAATTATTTAATGAGTTCTTAGAAACCAATAAAGAAGTAGAATCTGTAATTGTTTCAGATTCTGAAGGATTAGTAATAGCTGGAGAAAAAAGAAAAGATATTGATATCGAACTTGTTTCAGTTTTAACATCAATAATAAACCCAATCCTAGAAAGGATGCGGAGTGAATTTGAGTTTCAGAAATTTGGCAATGCGAGTTTCGATACTGAAGATCACCGACTTTTATTCATCTCTGTAGATGAAGAGAGAATTCTAAGTTTAGTTTTAGAAAGTATGGCTTCAGTTGAAAAAATTTCCCCATATGGTTTTTTTTTAGCAGAAAAAACAGCTCAAATTCTTACTGCTGAAGAGGATGCTTTAATTCAAGTATCAATTCCAAATTTTGAATATGAAGCAGGTAACATAGAACGGTTAAAAAATCAGTTATATCAGATGCCTATGGGTATTAAGGGTGAATATCGATTCAAATTCGTAATTTTGGGTGATCATGAAGTAGGAAAGACTTCAATAATTCGAAGATTTGTTGAAAACAGATATACTACTGACTATAGAGCGACCATAGGAATTAATATCTTATCACATGAATTTGAATTTTTTGGAAATGAGATTGGAGTAACCTTATATGATTTAGGAGCTCAAAAATATTTTAAACGATTTAGAAAAGTCTATTATTTAGGTGCTCAAGCAGCATTTATAGTCTTTGACCTTACAAATCGTGAAACCTTTGATAACGTGACTAATTGGTATGAAGAATTAAAACTTTTTACACCCGGAGAAGATATTCCCATAGTTATAGTAGGAAATAAAACCGATTTAACTGAACAAAGGAAGGTTTTTTATCAAGAAGGGGCTAAATTAGCTAATAGCTTATCGGAAAAGGAAAAAATAAAATTATCTTATATTGAAACCAGTGCATTAACAGGAAGCAATGTTGAGGATGCTTTTAATCTAATTTCATATCATTATGTTATGCGGAGTAAAGAAATTGAAGATGAGAGACGTAGTGATTTGTTGTTAAAACTTATTGAATCTATCTTAAAAAAGAAAATAGTTTTCACCTTATCTTTTATAAATGAGAGTTCACAATGGAGTCCAGGATTACAAATAATAACCAATATTAAAAAACTAGGAGAGAAATCAATGATAAGGGATTATGATGATGAACAGGTATATCAATACACAAATGGAATGATTATCAAACAACATGAATATTCTGCTATTGAGGATATTTCCAGTACTGATGGAATATTCTGCATATTCGATACACGTGGTAAGAATCAAATTGAACCAAATTGGAAAGAAATTATTATTAAAATTATAGAAAATGGAAAGGAAAATGTAGTGATTTTAATTGGGATTAGAGCATCTGAAAGTAGTAACTGGTCAGAGATAATTCAACAACTAAATGTTGATGAACACCTTGTTAATAAAGCAATTGACCTATTTTTCTTTCGAATTGGAACTGAATTTCGTTTAGATATATTTGATCAATTGAAAGTAATGCTTTCTGCTATTGATCAAAAGTATTAATTATTAGATCACCAAGAGAGATCCTCTTAACATTTTAGAACTATTAGATCTAAGATAATTTATATTAATATCTAAACTAATTACTATAGATCTTATAATCATATTTTAATGTTGATTTAATATTCAATTTGGAGTGATTATTCATTCAACAGCACTTTATGCTGATTGGGAAAAATTTTTAAAAATTGCACAAGAAGCTGAGCGATTAGGTTATGATTCAATTTGGATAAGTGATCACTTAATCTCTCCAAAAGACCGACCATATGGTTTAGAAGCATGGACAGTTCTTTCAGCACTGGCAAGCGCAACAAAAAAAATTCGGTTAGGTACATATGTACTTTGTAACCAATTTCGACATCCTTCTCTTCTGGCAAAAATGGTCTCTACAATAGATCATATATCTAGAGGCCGTATAAATCTAGGTATTGGTGCTGGCTGGTACAAAACTGAACACATTTCTTATGGATTCGATTGGGATAAGCTTTCTATTAGAATAGATCGTCTCAAGGAATCTATTCAACTCATGAGAAAAATGTGGACCGAAGATAATGTTACTTTTAAAGGGCAATACTATAAAACTATAAATGCAAATCTAGAACCAAAACCGCTACAAAAACCTCATCCACCAATATGGATTGGTGGTAAATCTCCAGGAATTAAACAATTAGTAGCTGAAGAAGCAAATGGTTGGATTCCTGTTTTGCCATCAACAGATGAGTTTTCTAAGGATCTTCAAGAAATAAAAATAGAAATGGAAAATATTGGAAGGAATATCGATAAATTAGATATTGCTTATGGTGGAGCAGCATATACCCTTGTAACTAATGATAATAATTTAGCAAAAAGAGAATTGGAAAAAATTTCCAAGTATCGGAATATCCCAATTGATGAACTGAATTATATGATTGGAAATTCATCTCTCATTAAAAAATTAATTCAGCAATATAAAAAGGTTGGAGTAAAACACATCATAACAGGATTCTTAGATTTTCCAAAACTTTATAGTTTAAAATTATTCGCAGAACTGATAATTCCTTATTTGAAGTAAATAAATATACTAGTTTATCATATAGGATAACTTCAATAACTAATTGATCCTCTTCGAAGATAATTATTAAAATCAAAAAAAATCTCAGATCTAAAGGCTCAGAATGGTATCTACCGACATTCTTCTCAGACATCGCAATTTTGTCGATCGGATGAAATTATTAACTGAAACATACTCTTGCGAAAGTTTAACGGAACTTTTAAATATTTGAAAGAAATATTATAATATAATAAAGTTCATGTTAAAAATTGTGAACTTTAAGTTAAATATTATAAAAAATAACAAGTGGAGGAATAATAAAATGGCCAAGAAAGTTTTTGCCTGGTCTCCTGTAAGAAAGTTAATGAAAGATAATGGCGCTGAAATGGTAGCTCGAGATGCTGTTGATGCCTTAATTGACTATTTAGAAAAATTAGCAAAAGGCATGACAAATAAGGCTCTTGAAATGACTCGACATGCTGGAAGAAAGAAACTCACCTTAGAGGATATGGACTTGGCAATGAAAATAGTCTAATCAATTGTTATCTCAAAGTCAAATCATTTAATTTTTATTTTTTTTTTTAATCTCAAGTTAAAAGTGAATATCTCTAAAGATTTTTACACTTTTTAGAGTTAGTTCCATTACATTATTTATAGATACTTGTATTTATTATCTTTTATGAGAAGATAAGCTGAGAAAGATTGAAATTAAGTAAATCTTTTCTAAATTTTCAAAAATCGCTTTAAGAAATAATCAATTTTTCTAATAAAATTCTAATAAATTTTTTAATAATTAGAGTAAATCTATAAATAAATCCTTATCAAAAATATTTTTAGTTTAACTTAAAATTCAAAACAAATTAGAGTTTTCAACAAAAATAAGTTTAAAATTGTGAAATTTATGACAGAAAAAGAATACAATGCAAATAAAATCAAGTATTCTGAAACGATAACGACGAAAAGAATAGTATTGTTCACTTTATCGGGTGCTACCACTGGACTTTTATTTGCTATGTGGGGTCAGATTCAATATTTTACTGCTGATGTTCTTTTAATTCCTCAGTTATGGATAGCATTTATTTATCTTGTATACTCTTTTGTAGAAGCTATAAATGATCCAATAATTGGATATTTAGCAGACAGATCCAAAAGATTTACTTCAAGATTCGGTAAAAGATATCCCTGGATAATGATTGGTTTAATTTTTGGACCAATCATATTAG
>SMTZ1_10008034_pt1 | contig 10550 bp, 7 predicted proteins | sample DeeMarSWOR136_30_FD_25667 | JGI IMG/M metagenome (IMG submission 25667) | reverse complement strand
TCCTGTGTACTCGCCGCTCCTGGCGACCGAGTGGTACCGGGAGAGGCTGAGGGACAGGGGGCTCAGGCTCGGGAACGATCGGGACGAGCCCGGCAGCGATGAGCCGCCGCCGGAGGAGCTTCACCAGGCCAACTGCCGCCGCCGAGACGCATAGCATGCCGAACTGCCGGGGGAGGTCCTGCACAAACGCCACCATCCCTGCGAGCGGACCCCCGGCCACGGTGAGACGAAGAGAGAAGAACTCGGACGCGAATTCCCGCGCCGTTACATGATCGAGCAGCCGGTCCAGCCGCTCTGGATCTCCCCAATCGAGCGAAGGATCGCACCGGGAACGGAGAGGAAGGTACAGGTACAGGGATAGTCCGAGGAGGACGAGGAGGGCCATTGTTATGGCCAGCGTTCCTCGCCCCCTGCCTGCACCGCCCGGCCCGGCCCAGGCCATGAGGGCCAACCCGGGAAGAAGTGCACCGAGAAAGACATGATTCGCCATTCCCAGACCGAACAGAAATGCCGCGAGCATCAGCGCATTTGTCTCTCGATGCATCGCCCAGCGCAGGACGAGAAGAAGCAGGAGGGCGCAGACCAGGCATGCCAGACTGTACACTTCTGCGATGACGGCCTGGCTCCAGAACGTCCTGGCAACTGCGAGTGAGAGCGCCCCCGTGAGGGAGGCGAGGAAGCGAACTGCGGTCCTTTCATCGGGGCAGAGTGTCCAGATCGCCAGAAAGATCGCGCCGACAGCCAGCGAACCGGCGACTGCGGAGGCCGCGTTGGAGCCGATCGCGGGATCGAACGGTGTTAGCAGGAGTGTGAACCGGGTGGAGACCACGTAAAGCGGATGTCCGGGCGGATGCGCGATGCCCAGGTTATACGCGGCGCTTATCAGCTCCCCACTGTCCTCCCAGTAGACCGTCGGACAGAGTGTCGCGAGGTAGAGAATCAGCGACAGCAGGACCGAGGAGAGAAAACCCACAGCTGCAGTTCGTGAGGTAACGTCTTGTCGTCCATTCATCGCCGGTCAGCTCTTGTTCGATGGATGCCGTCGGTTTGCCACCGCCCCGGCATTCGGTAGCGGGAACTTCCCCCCCATCACATCCTGGCGACGGACTGAGCGAGGAACCGCAGCGCCCTCAGATTGAGGCGAAGCTGAGAGAACGATCTCACGCGGAGCAGGTGGCGCAGGATCGTCCGAGGCCGCAGGTAGAATTCGATATTCGCGCGGCGGTACCAGCGAGCGATGCGCGACTCGCCCAACTCCGGCAACCGGTGTACGGGAGGGCCGTACAACCCATAGTGATCCGGACAACGATCGAAGATGAGCCCCTGCGCGCTCAGCTCCTCGTACGCCTCACTCCCGGGATATGGCTTGAATATGAAGAATTTCGCGAAATCGGGATCAAGCATCTTCGCGACCCGCACCGTGTCCCTCACAGTGCTCTCGTCCTCTCCCGGCAGACCGATCATGAAGAACGCCCAGGTGGTAAGCCCCAGGTCTTTCGCCATGGCGAAGCTCTCCACCACGCGCGAGAGCCTCAACCCCTTCCTCGCGCGATTGAGGACAGACTGGTTCCCGGACTCGACCCCGAACCCCACATTGATGAGTCCGACGCGCTTGAGGGCCGCGAGCATCTCTCGATCCACCTGATCGGCGCGCAGTCCGTTCATGAAAAAGAGATTGATGCCAAGGTCACGTTCTGCCAGCTCCCCACAGAACTCCAGGGTCCATCCCCGATCGCTGGTGAAACAATCGTCTGCCAGATGTACCTCCCTGATGCCATACCGCCTCACACAGTCTTCTATTTCGGCCATCACATTTGAGACCGAGCGCCTCCTCACGTCAGGCCCGAACAGGGCGGGGGTGGAACAGAACGTGCACCGGTTAGCACATCCACGCGAAGCTATGATAGTTACGAACGGGCGGGCAATCGCATCGGGGGGCGAGTAGGCATGGGGGTGGCACAGGAGGTGACGGGCGGGAAACGGGATGCTGTCCACATCCGGTTCAGGCGCGCGCCTGTCAGTCGCCACGACCGCGCCCGCGTCCCGGTAGTAGATTCCGTCGACCTGATCGAGCGACTCGCCGCCCTCCGCAATATGTGCCGCCAGCTCGGTCATCGTCCTCTCGCCCTCGCCGACGACCGCGATGTCGAACACCTCGGAGCGCAGCACCTCGGTCGGGACCAGACTTGCATGGGGCCCGCCGACAACAACGGTGCAACCGACGGCCTCCTTGGCGAGCCGGCCAGCTCGCAGGGCGGCGCCAAGCGTAGGAGTGGTAGTCGTGATGCCGACAAGATCCGGTTTGGACTCCCTAAGGACCGCGGTCATGTCGATCCCCCGCGAGCGCTCTATGTCGTGGTCGAAGAAGGCCACACGATGGCCGGCCTGCTCCAGCGCCGCCCCGAGGTACAGCAGGCCGAGTGGCGGATAGGGCGGGAGTATGCCGGGCCCATAGACCGTCCGCTGAGAGGGATTGACTAGAAGGATTCGCACGAGATCCGTTCCCGCTATGATGCAGGCTCGGTGACCTCGGCCTGGACAGCGACCATACCCGCCCTGCCGGGCACCCTCCCCAGGCCGATACCACACGAGGGTAGTTGCTCGCCCGAGCCGAGCCCGTCCCGGGCCAGGTCCTCGAGTCTCGAGATCGAGTACCCCCGGTCGCGAGCCATGCTGATGAATTCTCTCAGGATGGGAAGCGCGCTACCCCCTGCTATCTCTGCGTGCACCGCGAGCACGTTAGCACTGCCGGGAACGAGTGCTCCGAGGAGTGCCCGCTCCGGTCCTCTCCGCTCCGGCCCCTCCCAGGCAAAGATCTCGTCGAGCGTCGGCATCGTCACCGGGATCTGGAGTGTCTCGAGCCTCCTCCCCAGAACGACAGGCCAGAAGGGCCTGCGGCCACGGACATCGCTCGCGTAGTGAAGGCCGAGCGTCTCCTGTGCGAGAAGCGCACGCTCATTGGTGCGCCAACCGGGCGCGGCACTCGCCCGAGGCAACTGGCCAAAGATGCCCTGATAGGCTCTGCTCGCCATCTCCAATTCGAGTGCGACCTCATATGGGGTGAGATCGCCGAGCCGATCCTGCCACCGCACGTGATCGTATCCATGCAAACCGACCTCGTGCCCTTCTGCCGCAACAGAACGCAAGATATCCGGTCTCGCGCTGCCGATGGGGACAGATGGGATGAGGGTGCCGGAGAGGATCGTCCGGAGACCGTAGCGGCCGGGGGCGCCGAGCCGCCACATCCTCCTCAGGAACCCTGGCTGCTCGAACAGGCGGCGGACCGCCCGGCCTGACCGGTCCGGGCCGAAAGGGATGAAAAAGGTCGCAGCGATCTCCCTGGAGGCGAACAGATCGAGCAATCGCGGTACGCCGCGTTCCAGTCCGCGACGCGTGTCGACGTCGACTCTCAGCGCTAAGCCTTCGGACAGGATACCTCACCTCTCCACTGCGAAGACAGCGATCCACGCGAGATGTCTCGCCCACGGCAGCAGATCGAATACCACCTCGTCCAATCGCTTGAGAATCCCCACCGCTCGCCAATAGAGCCCTATGCGTGAGAGGACCGGACGCAACCCGAGGGCGAGGACCGATATCAGATAGAACTCCCGGTGCTCCACTGTACGGAATCGGGTGTTGAGCCGAATGATCTCCCCCAGGCTGAGATAACGGGGCCGGGCAGATCTGCCCTTTCCACGCGCGATACGATAGAGCACGACGAGCGGACTGACGCGCAGAGGTTCGATGAAGACCGCGCGCTGCCCGCTCTTGAGAACTCGCTCTACCTCGTGCCACACGCTCGGACGGAGAACGTGGAGCAGCACAGTCCTCCCGAAGATACGGTCGAAGCAGGCGCTCCTGCAGGCGAGTTCCTCGGCGAGCATGCAGACGGGCCGGATCGATGCTCCTGAGACATTCTTCTCCCTCAGGGAACGGAGCGGCGCTTCTGCCAGGTCGGCGGCCACTACCCGGGCACCGCGTTCCGCAAGGGCGATGGCGTCGTACCCCTGACCTGTGCCCAGCTCGAGCACCCTTGCGCCCCCGAGCGGAGCGAGCAGCTCATATGCGTACTCAGAGGCTTCGCACGCGAATCCCTCATAGTCATAGACCTCACCCCTGAACCAGGCAGGGGTCTGCCAGTACCGCCGGAAGAATCTATCTCGCGCTGCACGCACGCGCTGTCCCTTCTACTCCCCTGCTCAGGCCGCCATCGGCCCGGTGCCAGCCGGAGCGTGGACCGTCCCGAGCCCTGCGGCCGTCACAGGCCGGACTCGATCTGGGCGAGATGACGCTCCACAAGGCGGGCCGCAACTTCCACCACCTCCGCGCTGTCTGGAGACAACCTTTCCCCGGGCCTGAGCATCACACGTTGTTGAGCAAGAACCAGAGCCCTCCCTCCTCGTAGATGGCGCAGTACAACGGACCCCTCTCTCCCTGTCGGAGACTCCGCCTCATCTACATGCTGTTCATACGTGACAGGGTCGCTCGACATATGGATGGCGATGCACCCAAGCCGCGGCAACTGCGCGATCTCTTCGGGGATGGGCTGATCGCATGGAATGAAGAATATGAGCTCAGGAGTCACCTTCTTGAGGGCCGGCGCGAGCGCTGCCACGCCGCCGATCGAAGATCGGTACAGCGGTATGTGGTGCTCGAATGCAAACTCGTGTAGCGATGAGTACGCGCTACCCTCCTCCCTCTCCTTTTCCGGACATGCGACGACGGCCACGACATTTCCCCTGCCGCGTACTACTGCTTCGGTACAGGCACGCCCGAAATCGCCACAGCCGACAACCGCGATCCTGGGATGCCGTCCTTCATCCGCGCCCACGATCTGCCTCACCCGAAATGCGGGCGCAGGCCTGACTTCCCGGTATATGCGGCTCACGTACTCGCCCAACATGCCAACCGCCATGAGCAGTGTGCCGAAGAAGATGAAGAAGAAGGCGAAGACGGTGAAGACACCCTCAACCTCGGGACCGATGACGATCCGCCTCCCGAAGATGTACAGCCCGAGGAGGAAACCGACAGAGGCCAGCACTCCTCCTGCAAGGGCGATCGCCTGGACCGGAATGAGTGTCAGTCCTATGGCAAGGTCGAAATAGAGCCGGAGCAGATCGAGAACGCCGTACTTTGATCTCCCCGCGGCCCGCCGGGCGTGACCTACGTCTATCTCGGCCATGCGTACGCCCAGTGCCCCGACGAATGTGGGGATGAATAGAGACTTCTCCCCATACTGGCAGATCGCATCGACCACCGGACGTCGGTAAGCGCGGAACATCGATCCCCAGTCCCGAAACGGCTGTCCTGTGGCGCGCGATACGAGCCTATTGGTGAGCCAGGAGACCACGCGGCGAAACAGCGGATCGATTCGGTCCACTCTGCGCCCGGAGACCACATCATACCCTTCTCCCAGGGCATCGAGTAGACGGGGGAGATCCTCCGGAGGGTTCTGGAGATCACCGTCGAGGGTCACGACACAATCGCCCCGTACCTCCCCGAATCCCGCGAGGAGCGCCGCATGCTGGCCGAAATTACGCGTGAGGATGAGGGCGCGGACACGCCCATCTTCCCCGGCTAGAGACGTCAGCTCGCCCTCTGTGCCGTCGGTACTCCCATCGTCCACGAAGATGAGCTCCCAGTCGAGATCGAGCGCGGACAGGACAGAGACAAGACGCCCGTACAGCTGACCGATATTCTCCCTCTCATTGAACAGAGGAATGACGACCGAGACGTCCACCGCTTCCTCCTTCACCCCAGATAGCTCTTGGGCTGACACAGAAAGACCTATAGTATCTCCTAACATACAGGGACGGCGAGCGCAAGCCCTTTGTGCCGGGAGCCCCTGGAGCCGTCCGCAGGAGGCGCCGACGGGTCCGTCGCTCTGCCCGCCATTTGGGCCCCCGGGGCCCGTTCACGCGAGAGAAGCTATGCACCCTGGGCGGCAAGAAAAAATAATCGCCTCCAGTTTTTGGGTTGACAGGAGGTTGGCAATCTGCTAGAGTGGGTTCTCGTAATATCCCTTACGCTATCTGATTGGCTTACTGGAACATGTAGAAGCGGTTCAGGACACGAGTTCAAGCCGTCCGATCGCCCGGCCGCCCGAGGTCCGGGCATCTGACGACACACGTTCCTTCAAGGAGGGTCTACGAATGCGCATCACAAGAGCCGTCTTCGCGTTGAGCATTGCGTTCCTAATCGCGTTCTTAGGATGTGCAGAGGTGGACGAGCCGGGAAGCCCACGGGCCAACGTCCCGCCGGAGACGAATTTCGTCAATGTACCTCCTGACAGCGCCGTCATTCCCTACCTGCAGACTCTGTACTGGTACGGGAATGATGAGGATGGATCGGTCGTCGGCTTCGAGTATGCGACTCCTGACACCACGTCGTGGATCTTTGTCGAGACCGATACGACTGCCCTCCTCATCGTTGCCGCCGACTCCGCAGAGGCAGTGGCGATGATCGATACGACCCTTGTCCGCGAGATATGGGTCCGTGCGGTCGACGATGATGATGCTGTCGACCCGACGCCGGATCATCGCATCTTCACTGTGTACACGCTCGCGCCGGAAACCTACATCTCGAGCGGGCTGGAGGACAATACCTACTTCTCCCTTCCCGTCGCGACTCCTGACTGGCCCGGCATTCGCTTCACATTCGGAGGTCTCGACGAGGACGGATACATCGTGATGTATGAGGCGAGGCAATCGCCTCCTTCGCTTCCCTGGAGCGAAACGACCGAGACCTATGCACTGTACCAGGGGCTCACGGACGGCGATCATGTCTTCGAGGTGCGGGCCATCGACAACTGCAGTGTGACCGACCCCACTCCGGCAGAAGTCAACTTCAAGGTCGTGCAGCCGACCCTCGATTCGAGCGCGGTGCTCATCGTCGATGCCACCCGCACTCTCTTCACCATGCCGATATTTGATACGTTAATAAACAAGAACAGCACGTACTGGAACTCGATCGGCACACACCTCGTAGGCGAGAGCGACCTGGTCGAGACGGTGGACCACTGGGATCTCGAGACGCAGTGGAATCTCGATCACTCGGACATCGAGGCCTACGGAACCGTCATCTGGCACAACGAGCACATAAATCTCCCCGCTGAGAGCGACCTCGATAACCACAAGGTGCTCCTCGCCGAGTATCTGAGCGTGGGTGGAAACTTGATCCTCGTGGGGCCGGAACTCCTCCTTGAACTCGATCAAACCCCGGGAGGAACCACCCCGGGCACGTTCACCCATGACTACCTCGGATTGTCCCGGTTCACCAAAGAGAACAATTCAGATTTCGGAGGGGCATTCGGACAGACCGTCGCCGGCATCACGTTCCCGGACCTCTCCCTCTCGGTCACCAAATGGCCCTTCGGCCAGTTCCCACGGGTGGATCTGGTCGTGCCGCTCGCCGCAGGCGGGCATACGATCTTCGGGTTTGACGACGTGAGTCCTGCAGCGCCGGACGAGAATCTGCCCTGCGGGACCTGGTACCAGGCCGAGACGTACAACAGCGTGCTGCTCACATTCCCGCTCTCCCTGTGCGAGGAGGAAGATCTTGCGGGCCGGGCACTCGCCGATCTGATCGACAACTTCTAGACTTCGAGTCAAAGCCTGGGGTCAGAACGAGACTACCATGAAACAGCCCGGCCCCCTTCGGGGGCCGGGCCGCTTTTCTCCGCTCCGCGGCGGTGTCTATGCTCCTAAGCCTAGTTGAGGACCGCCATCTTCTTGTTCTTAGAGGTCCCGGGTCCCTCGAGGCGGTAGAAGTAGATCCCGCTCGCCACATAGGCACCGCTCTCGTCCCGGCGGTCCCAGATGACGCGGTGTCTTCCCGCATCCTGGAAGCGGTCGACGAGCGTCCGCACGCGCTGGCCCAGCACGTTATGGATCTCGAGCCGCACATGCCCACTCTGCGGCAGTCCATACGCGATCTCGGTGCTCTTCCAGAACGGATTCGGCCTGTTCTGGCCGAGGAAGAGACCGTCTCTCCTCACCGAGACGGGCTCCTCCACCGAAATCCCTGTGGGAAGGGTGCAGAGGCTGGCGTGGACGTACTTGAAGTCAATCATGTGGTAATCGTTGGCGCTGTTGTCCGCCAGCCATTCACACCAGAAGAACCCCGGGCCAGCCGTCTCGCCGGAGGAGGGGACCCTGGGCGTCACCCCCGGGTACAGAGCGACCGAGTCGGCACCGACCAGCGAGTCAGGCCCGAGCTCCCAGATCGGGAGATCAGAGAGCTTGACTCTGTCGCTCCACCCCAGCCACTCCTGCGCCACGGGATCGTACGGATTGTAGCTCATGTAAGCATCGACCGGCATCGACCAGATCACACCCGTCGCCGTCAGGCTATCGACCTGGAGTGCCTGGGAGAAGGAGATGTACAGATTGTCAAAGGCGTCGATTCCGATCGACGGAACACCGCAGACAGAGTCGGTCTGCGGCTTGATGGTGTCCGGTGCAACGAAGATCTGGACCGGGTCAGACCAGTCGCCGCCGACGTTATTGACATAGTGCATCGTTCCATACGGGCCCATGTTGGCAATGACCGTCAGCGTACGTGGATTGGTCGCGGGATCGTCCTGTCCGTTCATCTCGAAGACGACGTGGGCATTGTGCTGTGAGTCGATGACGATCTGCGGCATCGCCACCTGCCACCCGAGCGAGTCGTTCAGGGCCATATCCCCGACTACCGGTATCTCCGGGCCCATCCACGTGTCCTGCGCTGCCACATAGTGCCAGATGCAGAGGTCGTTGAACAGGTCCTCATTGCCGAAGGCACCAGTGACGCCCCAGACGTCTCCATTCGACGGGTCAGCGAACATGTTCCAGGTCGACCATCCTCCATCGAACGGATCGACGATCACCTCGCGATTGCCCGGATCCCACGTCTCGCCGCCATCGGTGGACTTGTATGCCAGGATCGCCTCGTGAGCGGGCGAAGTGATGACCCGTTCCCATTCGACCCAGACATTGCCATTGCTATCGACAGTACCCGCGGGGAAGTAGTCGGTGGAATCGTCTTCCACTGAGAGCTGCACCGACGCTCCCCACGTTCCGGCGACGGGATCGCGCCGGGCGTACCGGATGTCGAACGGACCTCCAGAGCCGGGGCCGAACGCGCCGGCGACGTGGATCACCCCGTTGTCATCGTACATCAACCCGTTCCCACGCCTGGCCACAAGCTCATCGGCGATGACCTCGACAGGTGTCGTCCAGAAGAGAAAGAGATCGTTCCAGTGGCTCTCGAGAAGATCTGCATCCGAGAAGCTGCCCTCACGCCACAGGCAGAAGGGAACGTCCTCGACCATGTCGTGGGCGATGTGGGTGAAGCCCGGGTAGGAGAGGGGCGAATCGCCCGTGCCATCCTGCTTCAGATAGTCGGCATCGTTCCGAACGGTGGACAACTGCCAGAACGGAGGGGGAGTCGCTGTCGGCACGCCGGCCCTGGCCATCGGCCTCGAGATCGCCTCTCTGGAGACCGCGCCATCGTGCGCCGCCCACGAGGGCAGGGCAACGGACAGCACGAGAACCACAACACCACATGCAAACACTACATTTTTCATGCTCACCCTACCTCCAATAGAAGGAAACAAGCCATGCTGCTCGATATCCCCGGGAGGGGTACATCACCTCCTTTCCGCCACGGGGCTGCCCGACTCCGTGACCTCTCTAGGAGTTCCTCCGGGGTGAGTATCCCGACCCCGGAGGAACTCCAGACGTGATCGCGATAGGTTTTTCTATCTGCGCCCCGGACGGCGCCTCGCTCCTGTCGGTCCTCAGTTGAGGAGCACCATCTTCCTGACCATGCTCCCGGCGCGCTCCGCCTCGAGACGGTAGAAGTACACACCGCTCGCAACGTCGCGGCCGCGAACATCCCGGCCATCCCATCTCGCTTCGTGCGATCCTGCCTCTACCGTACCGTTGACGAGCTCTCGCACGAGTCGTCCGGCCGCATCATAAATCCTGAGCGTTGCCTGCCCGGGCTCAGGAACTTGGTACCGGATCGTCGTCACGTTGTGGCGAGCACCTCTCAGGACCGGGTTGGGATAGCTCTGAGAGAGGCAGATGGGCTGCCCTGTCGGCAACCTGTTCTCCGAATCGCCATCTCCCACACCAACCACCTCGGCCCGGTGATACCAGATCTCGCCGTACTCGAGCCGCGCGTCAACGATCTGAGTCCAGGCACACTGCGGATATCCCTCCTCGACCATATGAGGGATGGACGCATAGATGGCCGACTTCCCGATCCGCGCCGAATCCTCCGGTATGCTGCTCAACGTGTAGTTGTCCTCGGGAGCATTCCAGGCGCCTCCATAAGGCCTGTAGGCGACCTCGGCGTTCCAGCTGAAGATCGTATCGTTGTAGATGACGGTGGGCGCGGTAGTCACCAGCCAGAGGCCATCATTCTCGTCGATACCCATGGTGGGGTATCCACACATCGTGCCCATGCTGTCGATGCTGTCACCATAGGCCGTCCAGACCAACGGGAAGACCTCTTCGGGAGTGCTCCACATCCCGCCTTCGTTGTTGGTGTAGTAGAGCGCACCG
>SMTZ1_10010057_pt1 | contig 10551 bp, 9 predicted proteins | sample DeeMarSWOR136_30_FD_25667 | JGI IMG/M metagenome (IMG submission 25667) | reverse complement strand
GACGGGATAAATTCCTTTGTGAGAAAACTGAAAGAGGCGAAACAGTAAAGCGACGACAAGCGCCGAACTCGCCCTTTCACCGAAGCTTCCCAAGTATCGGTCTCTAACTATGTAAATTCGTAGGATGTCGATGCATACGTATAGAATTGCAAATCCTCACTCGTTCTAATCGCTGAACTTACGAGTCAAGCAAAATCTTGTCGGACTTGTTAGAAACACCCGTAGGATCGAGCTGGCCCAATTCATAATTTAGATGAACGTGCTATTATGTGAAGTGTGCCCCCAAATGTGCCCGCACTACTACATTCTTCCTAAAATAACCCAACATTTTCCACCTTAAACAAAACCCCGTACTTTTTGCTAACTTAACTATCTGATATAGTTGCTGTTGCTTGCTTTCCTCGAACGGCCAACTGGCCAGTGTCTCCAATTTTACATCCCGTTATCGAGGTTCGAATCCTAGCCCGTCAGCCATTGATAGTGAGAGGCTAGCTGAGATTTCGGCTAGTCTTTTCTTTTGGAAAGGGGTGGATTGTGCCCGTTTGTGATCGCTGATACTCGTCCAGTGCTGCCTAGTATCGGGGTGGTCTCCATTTCCAGTCCTGTCAGCAATGGTCCCCAAGATAGGGTTCTCCATCCCATCTAAACAAAGCGGAACCCCAGGATGAGACCGGTCAGCGTAACCACACCGATGGAATAGCATGCTATCACGGCCGTGTCACCGACATGCTCTTTGAGAATGAGTCCCAGGGTTGAGATGATCTTTCCAGTCCCAAAGAGGCCTACAGTACAGTGGCGTTTAGAGTCTGCATAACAAAACCGATGGACGCATCCAAAAAGTTGACAGCTTGTCTAGGGGATGGTCCTTCAATTCCTACTCGTCGGAATCCTCCATCAACCCCGTGAGTCCCGATCTTTGTGCAGCATTCAGTGAATCTAGCCCGCGCTGCCTGCAGGTTAGGTCTCAAAGGAGATGTGGCTCGTTAGATGGAAGTTAGATGTGTATTCATCCGATTTGGAGAGATCAATCTCTGCATTATACACAACCAAGGGAACGGGAGCCTCGTGGAGCGAGCCGTGGGCCCGGAATTCCTTCGGAAGATCCTCACACGAACCATTCAATGGGCCACCCCTCGATCCGTCGAAGAATATCCACTGCCCTTGTGTAGTCCGTGGCCTTATTCAACCACACATAGGCAGTCCCACCGAATGTGCGATGATGCTTGATGTAAGGGTCACGCTCTGCAGACATAGCAAAGAAGATAGTCCCCCCCTTCTCGGGCACGTATTTGTTCAGATCATAGCATCGGCTCTTGTAACTCATCCCGTGGTCTGCCGTCAAATAAAGGTCCATATCAGGGCATTCGTTTAGGATTTGGCCGAAGAGCTTGTCAGTCTCATGGAGATAAGTTTGTGAGAAATCGCCTAGGGGATCCGACATGTGCATGGTATAATCCGTGGTGTGGCAATAGAAGAGCTCAATTTCGGGTCGCTCCCGCAATAGGACCAAAACGGCTCTCCATATCCAGTAGTTGATCTCAGCGGAATAAATATCGGGGGGTGGGCCCAACATATCTACCCACTACCGGGAAGGTTGTTCGGCAGCCGCGGTGACATCAGCCCCCCGATGTAACATGGTGATGGTCTTTATCTTTGCCGTCAGTAAGGCAGACTTCATCCCTACTCGTTTGGCTTTCTCGAAGATGGTTGGAGCCAATAAGAGTTCGGCCTTGTCCATGTAATGCTCTTTTTTTGAGGCGAGATCAAAATAGGAGTTGGCAGTAATACCGTGTATCTCCGCATATTCCCCTGTACAGATAGATGCGTTGTTTAAGTTCGTCACAGTAGGCATACAAGCGCTGACTGTTTTGTGGAACCCCGCCTTGATCATCTGTTTCAAGATCGGCATATCGCTGGCCTGGAGGTAATCCGGACCGAACCCATCCATCATGGCAACCAAGATCTTTCTCCTATTATGGGCAACCATAACTACGTAGTGTCTCCTTTTTCAATGGGAAATTGAATGCTAGTGAGGCCAGCGAATGCGGTGCGGATGTTATGGTTTGTTATGGCACCGTCAAGTCGCCCGGAGTAAGCTCAAGCTCAGCCTCGAATGAGATCCCTATTCTATCTGAAAGCAAGCGATATTGTGATTCTTTGCGATTTCAACGAGTTCCGGGTTCTTTTTTTCACAGATATCCTTTTTCGATGGACACCGGGAAAAGAACCTGCAGCCTGGTGGCGGGTTGATGGGGCTCGTGGTCTCCCCAACGAGGGAAAACGGTGGCTTAGATGCCTCTATTTTCGGATCAGGAAGCGGTATCGCCGAAAGTAGACTCCTCGTGTACGGATGCCGGTGCGATGTATATAACACCTCAGATGGCGCCATCTCCACAATCTTCCCCAGATACACCACCGCAATCTGGTCGCTGATAAACTCCACCACGCTCAAGTCGTGGGCGATGAATAAACAGGTCAGATGAAACTCCTCCTGGAGCTCCTTGAAGAGATTCAAGACCTGGGACTGTATCGAGACATCCAGTGCCGATACGGGCTCATCCGCCACGATGAACTCCGGATCCACCGAAAGCGTCCTCGCCAGTCCTATTCGCTGCAACTGCCCCCCGGAGAACTCATGGGGATACCGGTTCATATCGGATGCCCGCAAACCAACCCGCTCCAACAAATAATGCGCCCTGTCCCTTCGGCTTCCCTCATAGACGCCCTGCACCTTCATGGGAAACGTGAGGATGTTCCCAATGGTCATCCGGGGATTCAAGGACGAATACGGATCCTGAAACACAATCTGCATCCTCCGGCGCATCCTTCGCATCTCGGCCTTCGATAACTCATGCAGTTTCACCCCGTCGAATACGATCTCACCGGAAGTCGGGGACAAGAGATTCAGTAATAGCCTGCCAATCGTAGTTTTTCCGCAGCCAGATTCCCCAACAAGCCCCAATACCTCCCCCTTTCGAATCCCGAAACTTACTCCATCCACCGCCTTCAGTATCCTCCGCCTGGCGACCGGAAAATATTTGCACAGGTCCATAACCTCGATGAGGCTTCTATCTTGGCTCATCTCTTCTCACCGCCGATCGGATAGTGACACCTCACCTGGTGCCCCTCACCAAGAAGCGTTACCCCTGGTACTTCCTCCTTACACCGGAGAGCAGAATACTCGCAACGGGGCTCAAACGAGCATCCGGGTGGCAACCGGTTCAACTGGGGAGGCTGTCCCTTGATGGTATCCAAACGATTTCTCTTGGTCCCTAAACGAGGCAGCGATCTCAACAGGGCTTCCGTGTACGGATGTGCCGGCTCGCTAAACAGGGTAAACACATCCGTATACTCCACCACGCGGCCCGCATACATCACCGCAACTCGCTGACACATATTCGCAATAACCCCCATGTCGTGGGTGATCAAGAGAATCGCCGTTTCTCGATCACGGCAGATCTCCTTCATCAACTTCAATACCTGCGCCTGAACCGTTACATCCAAGGCCGTTGTCGGCTCGTCCGCGATCAGGAGCGCGGGCTCACATGCCAATGCCATTGCGATCATCGCCCGCTGGCGCATTCCCCCGCTCATCTCGTGAGGATAGCTGTTGACTCTCTCTTCTGGAGAAGGGATCTCGGTTGCCTTCAGCATCCGGATTGATCCCTGTAAGCTCTTGATACGATCCAGACCCTTGTGATACCGAAACACCTCCGATATCTGATAACCAATCCTCAATACCGGATTCAAGGAGGTTAATGGATCTTGAAATATCATCGAGATGCTCTTACCTCGAATTTCCCGCATATCATCCTCGCTCACCGTGCGCAAATCCCCTCCCATGAATTCGATCTTCCCATCGAGAATCCGACCCGGGGGAGAGGCCACTAACCGGAGAATAGACAGTGCCGTCACGCTCTTGCCACAGCCGGATTCCCCAACAAGACCAAGGACCTCGCCCTTTTTTACCTCAAAATCCACCCCGTCCACTGCCTTGATGACCCCTTCGCTGGTGAAAAAGTAGGTCTTTAGCCCCGATACCCTGAGGATCGATTTATCATCCCCTCTGTGTCCCATAGGTCTCCCTGTCCTCATTACTACCGCTGCGAAAGCCGAGGATCCAACGCGTCTCTGAGGGCATCGCCGAGAAAATTGAAAGCGAGAACCGCGAAGATGATGGCAAGTCCGGGGAAAACCGCCAGCCAGGGAGCCAACTCCATAAATTCTCGACTCTCGTTGAGCATTTGTCCCCAGGATGGCGTTGGGGGCTGGGTCCCCAGGCCGAGAAAACTGAGACCGGCCTCCACCATGATGGCGGTGGAGAGATTAAAGGTTGCCTGGACAATGACCGGGGAAAGAACATTGGGCAAGATGAACTTGAACATGATGCTCGTGTCATGCGCTCCAACCGACCTGACTCCCTCGACGAAGTCCTTCTCCTTTACTGAAAGGACGGAACCTCGGACAACGCGAGCAAATCGAGAGCTGAATATCACCCCGACAATAATGAGAAGGTTGACGAGACTTGGCCCAAAGGCTGCTACTGCAGCCAAGGCTAATAGAATTGTGGGAAAAGCAAAAATAACGTCAAGTAGACGCATGATTACGCTATCAACCCGCCCTCCGAAATAGCCGGAAATCAGGCCGATAAGGGTCCCGAGAATCATGGCAATGGCAACCGCACCAAAAGAGACGATCATTGAGGTTCGTGTCCCAGCAATCACCCGGCTCAACTGATCCCTGCCAAAACGATCAGTACCCAGAAAGTGTTTGGCGGAGGGGCCTTGAAAGGATTCCTCGTAGATCATTTTCAGCGGGTCATAGGGAGCGAAGTGATTTCCAAATAGCGAAACGCCCAGCAGTATTACCACCATGGCGGTGCCGATAATGCCCATCTTATCCCGTTTAAAGCTCCGCCAACCCAGTTTGAACGGGGAAAGGACCTCTTCCTCTTCCTTTTCCAGTGAGCGATGAATCTTCTTGTTGCTCCACAAGAGTGCTGGCATGGTTCATAGCCCCATTGAAGTTGTGAGGAGTATGGTAAGGGAAAATTGCCCTTGAATTACGGGCATGATCGCGAGGAATTCAATATCTTATCCTCGGGTCCAAAAAGCAATAAATAATATCAACAACGAGATTGACCACGACAAAAACCAAGGCTAAAAACAGAATACCGCCAGTGACGGTGACCAGATCTCTTTCTTGAATGGCCATCAGAAGCAGGCTCCCCACTCCGGGCAAAACAAAAACCTCTTCTGTCAGAACAAATCCCCCGATCAGGATCCCGATTTGAAAGCCCAGGATCGTAACAACGGGGATGAGGGAGTTCTTGAGAACATGAATGAAAAGGACTACCTTTTCCGAATCCCCCTTGGCCCGTGCGGTTCGCACATAATCCTGTCGGAGCGTATCCAAGGCCGTTGATCGCGACATGCGCACGACATAGGCAATGGTGCTCAACCCAAGAACAAATCCCGGGATGAGCATGCATTTGATGTTTGCCAACGGATTTTTCGAGAAAGGGACATACTCTAAAACCGGCAACCACCTGAAGTAGAGGGAGCCGAGGAGGACCATGATCGTGGCCGCCCAGAAATTTGGGACGGAATATCCCAGAGTGGTAAGAAACCGAACGATATGGTCAAATGGGGAAAACTGTTTATAGGCTGATAAAATTCCGATGGGAATGCCGATGATGATCACGAAGAACATGGCAAGAGAAATCATCTCAATATTTACGGGGATTCGCCTGAGGATCTCTGCCGAGACTTTATGACCCGAAACGAAGGAGGTACCCAGGTCCCCGTGAAGTGCCTTCCATAGCCACATCGTGTACTGAATATGGAAAGGCTTGTCTAGATTCCACGTCTTCCTCAGCTCTTCCAGTGCCTGAGGGTCTCCGAACGATTCATCACCGATCATGATATCCACTACATCTCCTGGGACTATCCAGAACAGGGAAAACACCAGGAAGGAGACCCCCAGTAGTATCGGGATAAGGGTCAATAATCGGTAGAGGATGTATTTCACCATAGGCCGTGCCTTATTCATCTCCCCCGCTAATAATCCCCGGCCATCGGGGAAGGGCACCCGATGGCCGGGGAGTTAAGCCTTACTTTGCGATCCAAGCCTGTCTCAGATATATCCGTCCGTTATTGGCCATAAAATGGTAGTCTTTGACATGGTCCCTTACGATTTCAAACCGTGATGGCATGGCGTAGGGAAAGATGGCCGTGACTTTTTCCGCTGCCTTGTATTGAAATTCTTTGAAATACTCTTTCCGTTTTTCGACATTCGCTGTTGTCAAACAGAGATCCATTAACCGGTTAATTTCGGGATCGTCCTGGCCGATCTCATTGGCTGGTGACTTGCCATGCATGTATCTGTAGAAATAGTCGGCAGGATCGGGCCGCCAGCTACCTGCGTAATAAGTGGCTTGGTAATCCCTGGATCGCCTGACTTTCTGGAAAACCCCCCAGTCAATCTGCTGAATTTTGGCCTTGATCCCCACCTTCGACGCCTGTTCCTGAATGATTTCACTGGCCGGAACAAAGTCCGGACTATGGGTTGACGTTGTGATGGTAAATTCAAAGCCGTCGGGGTAGCCGGCCTCCTTGAGGAGTTTCTTGGCGAGCTCATAATCCTGCTTGTAGAAGGGAAGTTGTGCAATCTCCTCTTGTGAGAGAACGTGGGGGACCGAACTCGGTGGGATGATGCTTGAGAGGACTCCATTTCCAAGGAGAACTTTGTCGATGATGGCCTGCCGATCCAGACAGGCTGAAAGCGCCTGACGAAGTTTCAAATTGTTAAAGGGAAAAACCTGATGGTTCAACCAGAATCGACCCTGGCGGGCCGGAGCACTTTTAACAACTCTGACGTTGGGCTCTTTGGCGGCCAGCATTGCCGTTTGCACTCCTTTGACCCAGCCGATGTCAGTAGTTCCCCTCCGAATACCCGCTAACCGAGATGCTTCATCCTTGACTACGACGAATTTAAACCCATCGATATAGGGGAGACCGGGTTCCCAGTAATCTTCGTTCCGAACAAAAGTTGCGGAAACCCCGTGTTTGTACTCCTTCAACTTGAAGGGACCGGTTCCAATCATCACTTTTTGCAGGGTTCCGTGTTTGAGGACTTCATCTTTGGGAACAATCGCCGTAGCTCGTATAAACGCGCAATAATTGAGAAACGCGGGTATGGTTTTTGTCAACGTTATCTTGACCGTGTACCCGTCCACGGCCTCCACGCTCTTAATTGATTTGAACGTTGACGCGTAAGGGGACCCGGTCTTGGGATCCATGATTCGGTCAAAGGTAAATTTGACATCCTCCGAGGTAAATTCCCTTCCGTTGTGCCACTTTACCCCCTTTCTCAGACGGAACATGTAGGTCAGATCATCAGGTTGCTCCCAGGACATGGCCAGAGCGGGTTCCAGATCCATCTTGTAATTATAACGCAGAAGGCACTCATATACCTGTTCCGTAAAGGTCAGGGTTGCATGTACAATGCTCAGATGTGGATCCAATCCAACTGCCGTCGAGTCAGTGGCGACGGTCAACCACCCACCTCGTTTCGGGGTTTCGGCAATCGCTGGGTTCATCTGCCAGGCGATAAGCAAAAAAGAGATGCCGAGAATAACCACAATCCGTGCTTTTCTCAATCGTTCCATTTTTGGCCCTCCTTTTGTTATTGACCTGTCATTAGTCTATAGTATTCAAAAACGTTCATAAGCGCCGATATCCTCCCCCATCACCTCCTTTCCGCCCCCTTTTTCCTGAAAAGTCTTTCCTTCAGCTGAGCCGGGAGCCGAAAACAAAAAAGGAATTTCCTTCGTAATCTACGGTTTCTTAACATAAAAAAGATGAAGCGTCAATCTTGTTTCTGGCAGAGGTCGGAAGCGTGCATTGGCACGGCGAACTAAGCGTTCATGACGTTGTGATCAGCGTTTGGTATAGCTAGGTACTTGAAAAATTTCATTATTCATTTCGGGTGCAATGGCGGTAGGGGCGAAGGTTGAGATAAAGACGTTTCCAGGCTATATGCCGTTAAGAAACGATCCAACACTGAAGCAGGTTTTTCGAGCAAACTGCGTGGCGCTCTTCGGCGAGGACGAGTATCCGGAGGCGGGACACCGTTCAGATTCCACTGATATGGGCGATATCTGCCATCTCATGCCGACACTGCACCCTTATGTGGGTGGGGGGAGATGGGGTCGTCTCATCACAGCGCTGGTTAGCGCATTGTAGACAAGGAGATGGCCTACCTGGCTTCGGCCAAGTTGTTGGCACTGACCGCAGTGGACTTGCTCTGGGGAGATGCTGAAAAGGCGAAGGATATTTTGGCGGAGTATCAGCCAGCGATGACTAGGGTGGAGTACCTTGAGCTTCAGAAGGGGCTGTTCAGGACCGAATTGTACCACGGAGAGACGTGGAAGTCTGAAGTGCGGTAAAAATTTGCTAATCGCAAGAGGCTTTTCTTCTGGTTTACAAGCCATTTGTGGAACGAAATGTGTATAGCCATCCAGCCAGGAGTAAACTGGAACCTTCTTATCGGATAGCCTCAACACACCCCTCTGCTCGAAGTGAAAGAAAACGGCCATCGGGGAAGGACACCCGATGGCCGGGAAGTTACACGTTACTCCGAGATCCAGGCTTGTCTCAAATAGGACCGGCCATTATTGGCCATGAAGTGATAGCCCTTGATCCGATCCCTCACGATCTCAAAACGTGATGCCGAAGCATAGGTAAAGATACCAGTGACCTTCTCAGCTGCCGCGTATTGAAGTTGTTTGAAATACTCTTTCCGTTTTTCAACATTCGTTGTTGTCAAGCAGAGATCCATTAACCGGTTGATTTCAGGGTCGTCCTGACCGACCTCGTTCGCTGATGATTTGCCGTGCATGTACGTGTAGAAGTAATCGGCAGGATCGGCCCGCCAACTGCCGGCAAAATAAACGGCCTGGAAATCGACGCTTCGTCGAACCTTCTGAAAAGCCCCCCATTCCATTTGCTGAATTTTGGCCTTGATCCCCGCTTTGGAGAGCTGGTCCTGGATGATTTCAGAGGCCGGAACGTAGTCGGGGCTATGGGGTGACGTTTTGATGGTAAATTCAAAGCCATCGGGGTAGCCGGCCTCCTTGAGGAGTTTTTTGACCAGCGCATAGTCCTGCTTGTAGAAGGGAAGCCGAGCAATTTCCTCCTGTGGCAGAACGTAGGGAAGCGCGCTCGGGGGAATGATGCTTGAGAGGACTCCATTTCCGAGGAGGACTTTTTCGATGATAGCTTGCCGATCCAGACATGCCGAAACCGCCTGACGCAATTTCACATTATTGAAAGGGGCTACCTTGTGGTTCAGCCAGAATCTGCCCTGCCGGGCCGGAGCGCTCTTGACGATTCTGACGTTGGGTTCCTTGGCTGCGAGCATTGCCGTTTGAACTCCTTTAACCCAACCGATATCGTAAGCTCCCCTGCGGAGGCCTGCGAGCCGGGAGGCCTCATCTTTGACCACGGGAAATTTAAACCCATCGATATAGGGGAGGCCGGGTTCCCAGTAATCCTCATTCCTGACGAAGGTCGCGCCGACTCCGTGCTTGTATTCCTTCAACTTGAAGGGACCGGTTCCTATCATGACTTTTTGCAGTGTTCCGTGTTTGAGGACTTCATCCTTGGGAACAATTGCCGAATTTCTCACGAAGGCCAAGTAGTCGAGGAAGGCGGGCATGGTCTTTCCTAGCGTAAATTTGACCGTGTACTTATCCAGAGCCTCCACGCTCTTGATCGCTTTAAATGTTGACCTTGACGGGGATCCGGTCTTGGGATCCATGATTCGGTCAAAGGAAAATTTGACATCTTCCGAGGTCATTTCCCTCCCGTTGTGGAACTTTACCCCTTTCCTCAGGTGGAAAACATAGGTCAGATCATCGGGTTGTTCCCATGATGTGGCAAGGGCGGGCTCCAACTCCATCTTGTAATTGTAACGGAGAAGACAGTCATAGACGTGTTCCGTAAAGGTGAAGGTTGCGTGAACGATGCTCAGATGTGGATCCAATCCAACCGCCGTTGAATCCGTGGCAACGATCAACCACCCACCTCTCTTCGGCGTTTCCGCAAACGCCGGGCTCATCTGCCAGGCGATAACCAGTAAGAAGATGCCCAACAAAACCCCGATTCGTACTTTCCTCAATCGTATCATTTTCCCTCCTCCTTTCCTTATGAATCTGTCACCGGTCGTAACATCGTAGAATCCGTTCATGGCTGCTTAAATCATCCGGCATCACCTCCTCTCCGAATCCCATTTTTCCGGTACCATTACCCGCACCAAGAGTGAATAGCGAGGGCAAGCGCTTTCACATTGGCAATGACGTCCTCGATTCGGATCGATTCATCGATGGTATGGGACTGGTCGAGTCCCCCGGGCCCGAAAACGACAGCGGGAATCTTAGCTTGATTAACGAGATGTCGGGAATCATTGGCCCCTATCCCTGCCATGATTTCCACCTCTCTTCCGAGCGCCCTCTCCCCTGACTCGAGAACCGTTTTTACAATTTCCGAT
>SMTZ1_10017289_pt1 | contig 10552 bp, 6 predicted proteins | sample DeeMarSWOR136_30_FD_25667 | JGI IMG/M metagenome (IMG submission 25667) | reverse complement strand
GAATCTGTAATGCAAGTGAGAGACGCGTGGTTAGAACATTTCTTAGATAAGGTTGTATGCCCTAAATGTAACAAGCCATTGAATCATTTAAATGGAAAAATATGGTGCGAAGAAAATCATTTTAACATAAAATATTAGTTTTAAAAAATCAGAGAAAGTCCTACTAGTTCTCCAAAAAAAATATAGCTAGAAATTAAGTAACCAAGAATTGCACCACTACAAAGTAATGGAAGACCTGCTTGAGGTTTTCCTTTCATTACAAAGATCATAAGTATTGCAAATCCAATGAGAGTACCAAGTATTACAGACAAGGCTACAGGTAAACTGTTATTTACATTGTGATAAATAGAAGCAACTAATATACCTGGCATAACTATATCACCAAGTCCCATAAAAAAAGCATCTCTTTCTTCGCCAGATTTAAGTTTTTCTTTTAAACTTTTAGTTTCTTTAATTAAAGAATAATGCCTAATTTTTGGAACCACTAATAAAACAGGTAGCTTAAGATCCATAACAGTATCTGCAAGATCAATCATATGTTTTGTCTTATACACCGATATTGCATCATATACTGCTAATCCAATGAGTAGTAGAATTACTAAAAGAATTCCCAACGAAATTCCAAATATTGCTATAGCCCCTGCTCCTATAATAATTCCAGCAATATCAATTATATACCACTCTGGATACTTTAACAATAAAAAAACTATAATACCAGCAATAACAATTGCAATAACTGCTGAAAAAAGCCAATTAACAACTAGAGTAAATAATGGATAAATTACATATGCCGCAGTATATCCAATTGCCCCTAAGATAATAAATTGTATTAATTGTTTTTTCCAGTACTTTGCAATTAATAAGATAATTAGTGTCATTACGATTATAATTACAAAGAAAAAAACAAGGTTCATAGGATCATCAGGATTTTCAAAAGCAGGCTCAACTCCTGCGGATTGAAACGGGCCAATTACAAGCAAGGCTAAAGAGTGAACTATAATAAATAATAAACCCATTATAACAACAGGAATAAGATCTTTAATCTTTAACTTTTTATCCTGGTTCATACATTTTAAGAAATGATTTTTAGCTATTTATAGAGTTTGATTTTTTATCAAAGATAAAAAAATATATACCATAAGTAAATAAAATATATAATTAACATAATTATTCCTTTTTTTCTTGATATAAGTTTTCCAATATCAAGGATTGGAAACATAAAAATAGTTACTCCCAATAAAATCAATAGATGATCAACATATATTGTAGCTTTTAGTGGTATGAATAATGCAGCAAAACCTAGAATTAAAAGTATATTAAAAACATTGGATCCAAGGACGTTACCAACAGCGATATCTGATTCTTTTTTATATGAAGCCATAGATGAAACAACAAGTTCAGGAACCGAAGTTCCAACTGCAACTAATGAAAGTGCAATTACAAAAGTTGGAATACCTAAAAAATCAGCAATAACAACAGCTGATTCAATTAAAAGCCATGCCCCAGCAATAACACCAATTATTCCTAATACAATGAAAATTATATGCTTCCGGGTTTTATTAAAAGCAACTTCTTTTTGTTTAACTCTTTCGTTTTTTGCACACATAATAAAAAATATGACAAAGATTACAAAAAATATAAGAAAAATAATTCCTCCAAACCAACGGTACTCATCGAGTAAACCAAAATATGCTGAGATGAAGAGAATTAAAGTAGCACCAAGCATTATTAAAAATTCTCTTCTTATTACGTTTTTTTTGATATTTATTGGTCTAATAATGGATGCAATACCAAGTACAAGAAAGAGATTAGCAATACATGAACCAACGATATTTCCTAATGAAATATCTGAATTGTTTTGAATTGCAGCACCAACAGATATTGCAAATTCTGGTGCAGAAGTTCCAAATCCAACAATTATAACGGATATAATTAGTGAAGAGACACCAAGATGAATTGCAGTTTTGGATGTACCTTCTACAAGTATGTCTGATCCTTTCCAAAGGAGAAAAACTCCAACAATGAATACTGGGAGCGCTAAAATGATTGGAATCATAATAGTGTGTTATTAAAAAAGCTCTTTATATATCCTAGTACCAGGAAATAGTAAATGGTTTTTACTTTTTTTTCAAGTATTTATTTACCATTTCAATAGCACAAAGTTTTCCACACATTGAACATGCTGTTGTATCTTCAAGTGGTAAACGTTTATCTCGATATTCTCTGGCTTTTTTTGGATCAATACAGAGTTTGAACATTTTCTCCCAATTTAAGTCTTCCCGTGCTTTACTGAAATTAAAGTCCATATCTTTATCAATCCCTCTTGCAATATCTGCTGCATGTGCTGCAATTCTTGCTGCAATAACACCTTCTCTAACATCATTTTTATCTGGTAGAGCAAGATGCTCTGCGGGTGTAAGATAGCATAGGAAGTCAGCACCAGCTAGACCTGCAAGCGCTCCTCCTATTCCTCCAACAAAATGGTCGTGTCCTGGAGCAATATCTGTAACTAATGGACCGAGGACGAAATAAGGTGCTTCATTTGTTACAGTTTTCATTACTTGTATATTTGGTTGAATATCATTTAATGGCATGTGTCCTGGTCCCTCTACCATTGTTTGAACGCCTTTTTCTCGTGCTCTATCAACTAGTTCTCCAATAATTAGTAGTTCCTGAAATTTTGCTCTATCATTGGAATCGTACACAGCACCGGATCTCATACCATCACCAAGACTAAGGGTTACATCATATTTTCCCGCAATTTCAAGAAGATAGTCAAAATTTCTATACAAAGGATTTTCCTCTTCATGATGTAAAATCCAAGCCATATGAAATGATCCTCCTCGTGAAACCATAGGGATGAGTCGGTTTTGTCTTTGCAGTCTTTCAACACTCACTTTAGTAACACCAACATGTACAACTGCAAAATCAACACCTTGTTTTGCTTGATTTTCAAAATTGTTGAACATATCATCCTCAGTCATGTCTACTATCGCACCATGTTTTTCAATAGCTTCAATTCCCGTTTGGTAAATAGGCACAGTTCCAAAAGGTACATCTACAATGTCAAGGAGAGATTTTCGAATTTTATCAAGATCTCCACCTGTTGATAAATCCATAACGGCATGTGTACCTGCTTCTAAAGAGATTTTTGCTTTTTCGACCTCTTCTTTTATATCGCAATGCTCTCTTGAAGTTCCAATGTTTGTGTTTATCTTGACTCTTAAACCTTTTCCTATCCCTAAAGATTTTGGAGAATGAATTGGGTTAAATGGAATAACAATTCTTCCTGAAGCAACTCGTCTTTTTATAATTTCTACATCAATATTTTCATTTTTTGAGATATTTTTTATTTGCTCTGTTTTTTTACCTTTCTTTGCTTCAGAAATTTGCGTCATTATAGACACCTAATTGATTTATCATATATATGCTATTACTATTCTCCGCAAGTATTTAATTATAATGGTGAAAATGAAACTGATAACGGCTCTGTTTCGTTTTCATTCTCAATTTTTATTATTTTTAAATGAATATTATTGGAAATCAGAGTTTTTTGTTAATAAGCTATGGATAAGAAAATGTAAAAGGTTAAATTGTGTGGGGGGTGTACTCTAAAAAATTAAATGATTACTTGATTGATAGAATGGATGATTTATTTAATTATGGTTCATTTAAGGTTGATGTAAAATTAATGAAATTTAAATAATATTTTATTGACAATTTCCCAGATGCTGGATTTTGTTTATGTCATATACCAAATTTTGAACAAGTTAGTAGGATAATAAAAATATTGTTTTAATCTGTAGAATATGGGGAAAAAACGTTTTATTTTGAAATCATTTAGCGTGGAAAAAAGCATCGGATTTTGAACGGAATTACATGTTATTAAGATTTTAATTCGAATTGGAGATTTTATTGTTTTTGTCTATGCACTATTTTTTCCAAAAAAATCTATTATTTTTATTGTTACAATTGTCATAATTAAAAACTCAGATAATGGATTTAAATTATTTTTATAAATATAGTATTAATAGATAAAATTTATATATCTTTATGATATTACAAATATAACACTTTATTGGGAGGATTTTTTCGTGAAAAAAAGTTTGTATAAAAAAAGCCTGGTTATAGGAATAATTGTTTTATTTGCTGTAGCAAGTGTTATACCATCTATGGGAAGTACTATTGTAGAAAGACACGCATCACAAGATAATTTTATGAATTTCAATCCTCGTTATAATATTTTATTTGTAGGTGGGATTGGACCTAATAACTACACGAGTATTCAAGATGCCATTGATAATGCAAGTTGTGGTGATACAGTGTTTGTTTATGATGATTCTTCTCCTTATAATGAGAATGTGGTTGTGGATAAAACCATTGATTTGATAGGTGAAGATCGAAATAGCACTGTTATCGATGGGAATTGGAATGGAGATATTATTAATATTTCTGCTAATGGGGTCAATATCAGCAGTTTCACAATACAAAATAGCGGGGATATACCATTAGCTAATGCAGGTATATGGTTTGATGGTGTTAACAATTGCACTGTTAAGAAAACTATGTTTTACCAATGCTACATTGGTATTGCAACATACTATGTGAATAACAACATAATTTCTGATTGTTTCTTTGATAATTGTTTTATTGGTGTTTATTCCCTTGGCGTTGCAGCTAGTTTTTATGATGATTTTAGTACTGATACCGGCATGTGGACATATTATGGCAGTGCTACCATGACAGGAGGATACCTTGAGTTAACACCTAATGAAGATGGCCAATGTGGACAAATTTGGTTTGAAGAAACCATTATTAAAAATTTCATTGTTGAGTTTGACTATCAAATCGGTGGTCTTGGTGGTGGTGGAGCCGATGGTTTAGTCTGTATGTTCTATAAGCAAACTGGGTACACACCAGAGGGCGGAGGAAGTCTTGGTTTCGTTGACATCACAGGTAATGTCCCAGGTTACGGCATTGAATTAGACCACTGGTATAACAGTGGTGACCCAAGCTATGAGCACATTGCCCTTATTAAGGATTCAGTAAGTAATCATCTTGCTTGGATGAACGATGACAGAGTGGATGATGATATCTGGCACCATGTTAAAACTATCGTAGATACAAATGATATATATGTTTTTGTAGATGATATGGAAAATCCATTATTCATATGGAACGGTGTTATCGACAGAAGTTTTGGTGGATTTGGATTCACCGCAGCCACAGGGGGTGCAAATGCTTATCATCGAATTGATGATGTACAAATTTCCTATGGATGTCAGATTAGTAATGGCAGCCAATTCAACGATAATACTATAGTAAACTCTGTTACAGGCTTTTACATGGAATCCTCTGGTGGCAATCTAATAACAAATAATAAGATTGTAAATAATTATGCTGGCATAAGCCTATTTGATTCTAATAGTAACAGTTTTTATAACAACAATATCTCGCAGAACAGATATGGCATGGGCCTCTCTCATTCCATCAACAATACCATAGTCAATAACATCGTTAAACACAACCTCGACGATGGCATATATCTTTTAAATTACAGCCACAACAACATTATCACAAATAATAGCATTGCGTTAAACAATGACAATGGCATTTACTTCCAAACTTCAAACAACAACACCATTAACGAAAATAGTATTACATCAAACGATGACAATGGTATCGAACTATATTATTCCAGTAATAATTGTATAAAAGATAACACCATCTCTTTAAATTACTGGAAAGGCATAGCTATCATACAATCAATCAACAACACCCTAATAAATAACACCGTTAGCATGAACAAATTTGATGGCTTATATTTAGAGGATTCCAACATAAACAATATCATTGGTAACACCGTCACAGCAAACAATGAAAATGGTATGAACCTTGAGGATACCATCTATAACATCATTAAAGGTAACACCATCTCAAAAAACAAGGAGGGTATATACATCGATGATTCCGTCCGTAATATTATAACAGGTAATAACATCACCTCAAACAAAAACGATGGCATAGAACTCTCCCAATCAAGTAGCCACACAATAACTAGCAACAACATCACTGAAAATAACAATAACGGTATATATCTCTACGATTGCAACAGCAACCATATCATAGACAACAACATCTCCTCAAACAAAAACGATGGCATAAAACTCTACCAATCATGCAACAATATCATAACTAACAACAACCTCACCGTAAATAACAATAACGGTATATATATCGGCGATTCCAGCAGTAACACCGTTTCTAATAACACTATCAGCTCAAACGATTGGTACGGTATATATCTTAAGGATTCTACAGATAACAAAATGAGAAGTAATAATATCACAAACAACTATGAGGGTATTCTCCTCTGGAATTCCAGCTACAACAATATTATCACAAGTAATAGTATTACCTTGAACAGCTACAATGGCATATACTTCCATACTTCTTACAGCAACACTATCGACAATAACAACATCAAAAAAAACGGTGGGGGTATAGAACTACATTATTCCAGTGGAAACAGAATTGGAGGTAATACCATCATTTCAAACTATTGGGATGGCATATACCTCCGCAACTCCTATGGTAACACTATAACTGATAACAACATCATGAACAATGATGATGGAATATACCTCTATGGTTCTAGTAGTAACTCGATCGTTAGTAATAATATTATAAATAATGGATATTGGTATTCAGGAGGTGGTATATACCTTGATTATTCTAGCATTAATAACATTATTTATCACAACAACTTCATAAACGAAGAATCAAATGCCGTTGACGATGGTAATAATACCTGGGATGACGGGGAGTATGGTAACTACTGGGGCGACTATGAAGAAAGATACCCAAATGCCCTGAAGATTCAGCATAAGGGTATTTGGAGCATCCATTATGAGATACCTGGTGGAACGAACAAAGACACATGTCCATTATTAAAGGAATGGACTATATTGAAAAACATAACAACCAACATAAATCAATCACCCTAAAATCGCGTTTACAATATCCAAATCTTACTCAAATATTTAAACAATCGATGCAAATATAAAGTCGATCCAAAGGAGGGAAGAATATGGAAAATAAGATGATTGGATTTTTAGTAAGCATGTTATTGATTATATCATTTATATGTGAAGTAAGTTCATATAATAATTATGACAAAATAGCTGCTGATATTCTTTTAAAAGAGGATTGTAACTGCAATAACGAACACCTAGTTGATATAGAAAATAAAAATGATTTTTCTTTGGATTGTGCGGTAATGAGTAAACCACTTGCCAAGTTAGATCCCAAGTATGATTGGACAACACCGGCAAGAAATCAAGGAAACTGCGGGAGTTGTTGGGCTTTTGCCGCTTTAGGTATTCTTGAAAGCATTATTAACATCAGAGAAGGATGTCCTGATTTAGACCCAGATCTCTCTGAACAATATATACTATCTTGTCATTCACAAGCTGGAGGTTGTGATGGTGGTCTTTCATATAAGGCCCTGGAACGTTTGTTTTATCATGACGGGATAATTCCTGAAGCATGTTTTCCCTATGAAGCAGATGATACAATTCCATGTTCTCAAAAATGTATGAACTGGGAAGATTTGCTGATTCCCCTTCTTGATTTTGGTTTTTGGCAATCAAATGGATCTCCAGAAGACAGAAAAGCAATTAAAAACCAAATTCTACAAACGGGACCAGTTGTGACAGCACTACACGTTGGTGAAAGATTTAAAGAATGGATGATAAATCATCATAGATCTGATGAATATGTCCCATATCCCGGACATGTTTCTTGGAGTAACCATGCCATAAATATTGTTGGTTGGAAGGATGATCCAACCATTGACAATGGTGGTTATTGGATTTGTAAGAACAGTTGGGGTCCATATATAGGATATGAAGGTTTTTTTAACATTGAATATGGAGCTTTCAATATTGACGAAGAATTAATTGTATGGGCAGATTATGATCCAAAGAGCTTTGATTGGGAACCTGTGGCAAATCCCGGCAATCTATACAAAGGTAACGTGGGAGAAGAAATCGTGTTTGATGCCAGTGCAAGCTTTGATTCCGACGGACCAATTAACTTATATCAGTGGGATTTTGGTGATGGAGCTACTGCAACAGGGAAAATAGTGTCCCATAATTACTCACAGCGAAACCTTTATCCGGTATTATTAACTGTGACAGATGAAAAAGGGAAAAATAACACTGGTGGAACTACAGCACTTATTAATTTTTGGAAACCCGGTGACACATGGACCTATAAATTTAATCCTATTAACCTAAGTATACCCCTAAAAGGACAACATCTTTCATTTCAAATATCTGGTGAAAACATAGTTTTCACAGTTGCAGGTGAAACTAATGATTCTATTCAGGTAGATTTCAAAGGAAGAATAAAAGGCGAATTTGAAACCATCTTTGAAACAGGACTATTACCGATAAATATATCAGGAAAGCTTCTACGATTCAATTTACTAAAAGGAAAAGTGCTACTTAGACCAACTGATTTTGCATTACAAAAAATACAGGCTCAATTCATTGGAATCGCACAGGAATTTCTAAATAACATATCAATTCCAATTCCAATACCTTTTAAAATCACCGTTGAGGCGGATTTATCTCCACCATATACAGTGTTTAATATTCCCTTTATAGCAGGGAAATACAGTTATTTCCCACCCACAGTTATCTCACTTAAAGTGACTCTTAGTGGTATCTTTGGTTTTAATTAAAAAATCATTTGAGAAAAAGATTGATCTAGGAGCGATTCCTTACAAGGTGATAGATAAAGATGTGGTAAGTGTTGAAGCAGGAACTTTTCAGACTTATCATATTTTTTCTTCTCTTGGAGACATTTTTTCTACAGACATTTATGTTTCCCCTGAAGCGGGAAACATAGTAAAACTTTCAGCAGAGATTAATGATTATTTCATGTTTGCAGGGGAATTACAATCGAGTAATTACTCAGAAGGTGAATAAAATGTATTTTAATAAACTCTTAATAGTTACTATTTTTTTCATATTTTTTAGTATTGTTTTTACTTTTAGTATATGTGGAACCTTTGGGAATTCAAATGAACCATATTCAAAGCAATTTTTTGTTATCACTAACAGAGACATTTTGTATGTTGGTGGGGATGGACCAGATAATTATACCTCAATTCAAGCAGCTATAGATGATGCATCTAATGGGGACACGGTGTTTGTTTACGATTATTCATCGCCGTACTATGAATATGTGGATTTGTATAAATCAATCAACCTTATTGGTGAGAATACTAATACCACAGTTATTGATGGCAGTTGTTACATTTCTGCTGATTGGGTCAACATTAGTGGCTTTACGATTCGAAATGGATATGGAATTGACGTACATTCGAACTACAATACTATCATAGGTAACACTATCATAAACAACTACTATCATAGCATATACCTTGAGGGATCTTACAACAATATCATATCTGGCAACACAATTGCGAACAACAATTATGGCATATACCTCTCATGGAATTGTAATTACAACAATATCATGGACAATAGCATATCGAACAACGATATCGGAATACTCTCATGGAATTGTAATTACAACAACATCATGGACAATAGCATATCGAACAACGATATCGGAATACGTCTCGCTAATTCCAACAACAATAATATCTCAAACAATTCATTTTTTAAAGATGGTCTTTGGATTACGAATTCATATCAAAATAATGTTTATAACAATTCCGTTAACGATAAACCTCTTGTCTTTTTAGAAAACAAATCTGACATAATCATAGATAATGCAGGTCAAGTAATAATCATAGATTGCGATAATATCACTGTTATTAACCAAGAATTGTCTAATACCACTGTTGGTATAATGTTATATGATACTAACAACTCCTTAATTTATAGCAATACCATCAACTCGAACAATTATTGTGGCATTTACATCCATACTAGTTATTATGGTTACAGCAACAATAACACCATCGCAGGCAACAATATCATGTCAAACAATGGATACGGTATAAGGCTCTATGATTCCGGTGGCAACAACATCACGGGGAACATCATATCTAACAATACTGATAGTGGCATCTACCTCTCAGCTGACTATTATAGTTACAGCAACAATAACAATATTACTAGCAACACCATTGTCTCAAACAATGGAGATGGCATATACCTCTCATGGGATTGTAATTACAACACCATCGCAGGCAACAATATCATGTCAAACAATGGATACGGTATAGGGCTCTATGGTTCCGGTGGCAACAACATCACGGGGAACATCATCTCTAACAATACTGGGAGTGGCATCTACCTCTCAGCTGGCTATTATAGTTACAGCAACAATAACATCATCACAGATAACAACATCATCTCAAACAATGGATATGGTATAAATCTCTATTATGGCGGTAAAAACAATATCATGGGGAACAACATTTCGAACAACAATGTTGGCCTATGGCTCAAATATTCTTCAAACAATTTTATGAGGAACAATACTCTTCAGGATAATACGTACAATTTTG
>SMTZ1_10008033_pt1 | contig 10552 bp, 8 predicted proteins | sample DeeMarSWOR136_30_FD_25667 | JGI IMG/M metagenome (IMG submission 25667) | reverse complement strand
GTTGTTAGTCCCTTTACGGGCCAGGCGCTCTTGCTCATCCTTCGTTAGCCTCACCGCCAGAGCCGCCACTATCTTCTGGGTAACCTCATCTTGCAGTGCAAATATGTCCTTAAGGTCCCGGTCGTACTTCTCCGCCCACAGGTGACCCCCGGTATTGACATCCACCAGCTGTGCCGTTATCCGTATCCGATCTCCAGCCTTGCGGACGCTTCCCTGCAGCACATACCGTATTCCAAGTTCCCGGCTTATCCGTTCCATTTTTGCTGTTTTTCCCTTATAGGCAAAGACCGAGTTGCGGGCTATAACGAACAGGCCGGAAATCTTGGAGAGGGCAGTGATGAGATCGTCGGTTATCCCATCGCTGAAATACTCCTGCTTAGGGTCGTCACTCATGTTCACAAAGGGGAGCACGGCGATAGACGGTTTTTCGGGCAGCTCAAGCGAAACCTCCGCCGGAGGAGGTGCGGATCGCAGATACAAGTTCCAGATGGCTACGACCCCAGCCGTCGCAACCAGGACGGCCACCACAGCCAGGTGTGCCCTGCGCCCATATCTCGGATGGGCCTTTTTGTCTCTGTCCACCAGGGAGCGTGTAGCCTCCGGTTCCGTCAGCACCCGATACACCCGCACCGGCTTCGCGATGTTCTTGACGGCATGTTCTCCCAGGTACTCGTACCCGAAGGGCAATTTGTTCTCGATGCTATCATAGACGGTCCCCGAGACGCAGATGCCTCCCGCTTCAGCAAGGCCCTCCAGGCGGGCTGCAATGTTGACCCCATCTCCGTAGATCCGTTCCCCCTCCACAATTACATCCCCAAGGTTGATCCCGATTCGAAATTCCATTCTGCGGTTCTCAGGCATCTGAGCATTTTTGGCTTCGAGCTCTTTCTGGATCTCCACGGCGCACTGTACCGCATCCACCAAGCTAGGAAACTCAGCTAGAACATTGTCGCCTGGAGAGTCCACCACCCGGCCCCGATACCGCTGGATAAGCCCGGCCATCACCTCTCGGTATGAGGTTAAGGTCCGGACGGTCGCAACCTCGTCCTCGCCCATAAGCCGGCTGTAGCCTATGACATCAGCACTGAGGATGGCGGAAAGCCTGCGTTGGACGGCTTGTGGCGGCATAAGCGTCTCCGGGATATTGACTCGACGACTGATTATAAGCCAGGCCCAGGAAGCGTGTCAATCGATGGTGCTCATACTGGTAAAGATATGGGGAAACCTAAGGGGGAGTGTTGTATTGCCCGGAGTTTCCTGAGTTTTTGGAGAACACCGTTGTCCATGAGCGCAATCTGCCGGAGAAGTGGGGTACCCATCGAGGGTGAGCAGGAAGGGGAAAGCCGGCCCTCTAGAGGCCGGAAGGGGTAAGCATTCCCCGGGACCCCGAAAGGGTCACTTCGGAGGCATTGAAGCGAAGGGACAATGGTGTTCCCCTCGAAAAACCAGAATCTGTCATAGTATCAATAGCTTACAAAAATAGACCCAGCAAAATTTAGGAAACTCCGGTTATATTGCATATTGATTTTTGGGATTAAAAGCGGTAACCCAAGGGGCAATGTATCGACGAGGCTGATACGGGGTTCGGCTTTGGGAAAGCTGAAAAAACCCGGAGGATGGATGGTTAGCCCGATACGGGGATGGCTAGGGGTGATGGCATGAAGATTGAAGATCTCAGGATACATGGTAAGCGCCTTCGGAGTGCCCTGGAGGAAATGGCCACAATAGGAGCCACTTCCGGGGGCGGTGTTCAACGCCTGGCCCTGTCCGATGAAGACAAGCGAGCCAGGGACGTATTCACAGAGTGGCTTCACGAGATGGATCTAGAGGTGATGATTGATGAGATGGGGAATATCTTCGGCAAGCGAGCGGGGAAGGGCAAGGACCTTTCCCCGGTAATGAGCGGTTCTCACATCGATTCCCAGCCCAAGGGCGGACGTTTTGACGGGATCCTGGGCGTTATGGGAGCCTTGGAGATCGTGCGAACCCTTAACGACCATGGGGTTGAGACCGATAGGCCGATAATCATTGTGGATTGGACCAACGAGGAGGGAACCCGTTTTGCCCCGGCTATGGTCGGCTCAGGCGTTTGGACAGGAGTATTGGACAGGGACTGGGTTTACGAAAGGCTTGATATCGATGGCAAGAAATTCGGCGAGGAGCTCGAGGGGATAGGATACAAGGGCAAGCTGTCAGCTAAACAGTGGCCCGTCCACGCCTATTACGAATACCATATAGAACAGGGACCCGTGCTCGAAAGGGAGGGAAACCTGATCGGTGCCCCCAGGGGTATTGTCTGCCTCCACTGGTACGATGTGTTTGTGGAGGGCACAGCCAACCAGGTGGGACCGACTCCCATGGAGGGCAGGAACGACGCCCTCTGTGCTGCGGCGGAGATGATCCTGAAGGTGAACGAGCTGCCCGCCAAGATGGGCGGAAACATGGTCGCAACGGTGGGGGAGGTTCATAATCTCCCCAACTCCAGGAACATCATTCCCGATAAAGTCCACTTTACCGTGGATATCCGTTCCTGGGACGACGAGTTGGCGATCCGAGCGTGGGAAGAGGTGAAGGCGGATTTTGAGGCCATCGGCGCGAGGAGGGGATGCCCCATCCGCATGGAGGAGATCTGGCGGGTTGGACATACCCCCTTTGAAGAACGCCTTGTGGAAAGGGTCGTGGAGACGGCCAAGCAGTTGGGATATTCAAGCCATGAGATGGTCAGCGGTGCTGGCCACGATGCCAGCTACATGAGCCAGGTTGCACCCACCGCAATGATATTCGTTCCCAGTATCGGCGGCCGGAGCCATGTGGAGGTAGAGAACACCAGGTGGGAGGACTGCGAAGCAGGGGCCAATGTGCTTCTCCACTGTATTCTCCAATCCGCCTCGGAAACAGAGAAAGGCCCGCCTGCTACTCGATCAGCCCCACCATGTCGGCGATGACTTTCTCCAGGCCCGCCACCACCCGCGCCAAGGGGTCATACTGTACCTTTTCGGGTGTGTCGCCCGGAGCGTGGTAGTAGGGGTAACGGAAGAGGGCGGTGTCGGTCACCATCACCGCGGGATAACCCTCTTGCCAGAAAGCCCACTGGTCCGAAAAGCCTATTCCCGGGATGAAACCCGGCAACGCGCCGCCCTCGGAGGGATACTTGGTATGACGGCGGAACGAAGCGACCACATCGCAAACCAGTCGTGCTGATGCGGTGTTTCCCACAAACGCGATGAAGTTCCCGATGGAGGGATAGAAGAGGCCAAAGGGGAATGGATAGTGCTGACTCCCTTTTTCGTCGGAGTAGTAGCCGATGGTCTCAAGGCTCAGCATGGCCACGATCCTCTCGCCCCGGTTGCTGCAATGCCTGGCATAGATGACGCTCCCCATCTTGGAAGACTGAAAATAGGGCGGCTCCTCGTTCACGAACTCAACGAAGCGCAATGTCCGCGATGTTCTTCTCCCGGCCAAGAGACGCGCCAACGCAAGCACCCCCGCAGCACCCGTGGCGTTGTCGTTTGCACCCGGAGATCCCTCCACGGAGTCATAATGGGCACCGATGATGACAATCTCATCCGCTCGGTCCGATCCCTGAATCTCCACCTCGATGTTGTGGCAGCTCATCCCCGAAACCTCGTAACCATGACGACGGACGTCGTCGAAGGACTCGGCCAATGAGACCTCGAGAAAATCGGCCGCTGCGGCAAGGCTCCGGTAGTGCCAGACGTTTCGTTCTCCAATCTCACCGGCGAGTTTTTCCACGTCACGGCGGAGCGCATCACGGAGATCGATCTCCTGCGCAGTCAGAGGTTGCAGTGGCCCCGTGTAGCTCTTCCCCGGCATTCGAATCTTGGGAAGCATAATTCGTCTCCAAAGGCTATGGATAGCCGGTATATGGATTCCGTGTCAAGGGTAATAGCGGTCTATGGATAAAGCTCCTGAGAGAGGGGTTCTGTGTCCCAAAGAAGAACTCAAGAGTTTTTGATGATTTGAGCCATTGAATTATGATATGTTTGATAGGAAAATAAGATGTAATGCCTTGTGACCCGAATTCTTCGGGTAGTGGCTCATTGCTCGTGATGGCTGAAATACACAATACGAGGAAGGGAGGTTGGTCATGGTACGAGTAAAACTGATGAGAACGTCGTGGTATACCATTGCCCCGAAGCTTCTCGCGCTCCTTTTCCTATTCCTTGTGCTCACCTCATGCGCCACGGTGAAGCACATGATGTATACCCACGACCCCCTCAATCTCCACACGGTAAAGGATGGGGTGATGTACCGGTCTGCTCAGCCATCGGGGACTGATTTGCGGAGGGTTGTGGCGCAGTACGGTATCAAGAGCGTTATCAATCTCCGGGGAAAAAGCCCGGATAAGGACTGGTACGTCGATGAGGTTGAGGTCTCCAGGGAACTGGGACTTGAGCGGGTCGACATATCGATGTCTGCGAGGCGCCTCCCCCACAGAGATGACCTCATCCGGCTCCTGGACGCCTTCAATGAGTTGCCTCGTCCTATCCTCGTCCATTGTAAGGCCGGGGCCGACCGGACTGGTGAGGCAGTCGCTATTTTTGCCTTGGACCACCTGAAGTGGTCCGAGCGGAAGGCTGCCGGGCAACTCCATCCCTATTTTGGCCACGTTCCGGACTTGTATCCCGCCATGACCTACTTCATACGCGACGTCTATCAGGGGGAGGAGTGGGCACGCACGTCCTACAATCCCTGTCGAGGGGACTACAAGCACTACGACAAGGATAAGTACTGTTTGGGAGGTATCAGGCCGTTCTTTCCCAGGATCGATGATGAACGGTGAATGGATCGCCGGTTTTCTGCGGACACGGGTGTGAGTGGATTAAGACCGTAACGTCAACGAGTATCGGAGGTGCCCCCAATGATACCAATGGATGATCGTACCGGGCGTTGTTGGAGCCGCATGGAGCGAAATCGCACGAGGTATGCTTGGCAATACCTGGTGTGCTTGCTCGTCTTGGCCTTTGCTCTCGGGTGTGCTCGCAACGGAGTCATCGGTGTTGAGAACTGGCAGGATACGAACCCCCCGAAGCTCTCCCTCAAGGAGAGAGCGCAGGCCTACCAGGAGCGGCTCCAGGATTGGCACCAGATGGACGATGGCCTCATTATCTACAGGCGGTGGGGTAAGGACCATCCCCAACTGCCGGGTTACGGCAATCTGGCGGACGGTTGTTTTTTCGGGGGTGTCTACTTGGCGAGCCAGGCCCTGCGCCTTGCGGCGACGGGTGACCCGGAGGCTAGGGAGCAAGTCTTGCTGTCCCTTCGCGCCCTGAAGCTTTATGCCGAGGTGTCAGGAGTTCGAGGGCTTTTGGCGCGATATTTCTCCCCGGTGAAACCTGACGACGACCGCTGGCGCAAATCGCAGACTCATCCGGGATACTTCTGGCGGTCGGACGTGAGCAAGGACCAATACGCGGGCTACATCCACGGGCTCGGGGTGACCTTGGCCGTGGTGTCCGACCAGGAAATTCGCTCACAGATCGCTCCCCTTGCTTCGGCGATAGCGGATCACCTCATGGAGAACGACCTCCAGATCATCGATTGGGATGGGGAGCGGACTACGTACGGCGATTTGCGGGGCAGGATCATCGGGGTAATTCCCAACGGCGTGAACGCCCTCATATGCCTGGCGATTTTCAAGGTCGCGGCCGAGAGTACCGGAGAGCAGAAGTACATCGACTTCTACGACAAGCTGGTCCAGGATGGGTACCCGGGCATCACCCGCTCGACCCACTTTGCCACCCTTGGCACGGATGATCGTGTCAACGCCAACATGTCGTATGTCGCGCTCTACCCGCTCTTGCTCCTGGAGGACGATGAGGAGGTTGTTGGAGAAGTCCGGAAGGGGGCTCTGCGGACGTGGTCCCGCGTGAAGGAGGATCACAATGCTTTCTTCAGCTTTGCCCACGCCGCCATTGTGGAGGAGGGTGACGAAGGCAAGGCGAAGGGTCGCGATGCCATTTTTGAGTTTCCTGACAGCAAGGACGTCTTGGTCCTCACTACTCGTCAGCCCGAGCCAGGGTCAAAACCAGCCGTACCCCTCTACCAGCGCCCCCGTAACGCTAACCTCTGGGTGAGCGACCCTACGAAGCTCGCCGGGCATCTGGAAGATATGGGATATGTGGAGTTTACCGGTATCGATTATCTCATTGCCTATTGGATGGGGCGGTACCATGGCTTCGTAGGGCCGGACGAATAGGTGAATGGTGGTAGTCTCCCGTTGCCATGCCCCACGGGAATCGTCAGGTTTTCCCGATCAAGCGCCGAGAGATTTCAACAGCCTCGGCGGCGTCCTCTCCGTAAGCGTCTGCACCGATCTTTTCCGCGAAGGCGGCATTGACAGGTGCCCCACCAATCATGACCTTGACATGGTCCCGCAACCCCCGTGCCGCCAATTCGTCGATCAGCTTTTTCATCTCCGGCATGGTAGTAGTTAACAGGGCGGATAATCCGAGGACGTCAGGCTTGATCTCCTCTAGTTTTTGAATCAGTTTTTCGACGGTGATGTCCACGCCCAAATCGATCACCTGAAATCCCGCCCCTTCCAGCATCATAACCACCAGGTTCTTGCCGATATCGTGTATATCCCCTTTGACGGTGCACATAACGATCGTGCCCTTTGATTGCGTTTCCCCACCGTCCAAGAGGAGCTTGATGAGCTCCAGGCCCTTTTTCATGGTAAAGGCGGAGACCAGCATCTCCGGAACGAAAATCTGATGTTCGGTGAATCTCTTCCCCACCACATCCATGGCAGGAATCATGGCATCGTTTACGATTTCGTTGAAGTCTACGCCATCATCAATGGCCCCTTTTACCAAATCCTCTATCTCTGCATGGTCTCCATTAATGACCGCATCTTTAATCTCGTTCAGATGATGGCTCATGGGCAGATACTCCCCATCAGCCTTGCTTTGGGGTTACTCACCCCTCAGCAGACTGAGGCTGAAAGGTTGGAGAGGAAAGGCTGAGGTTAAGGTTGAGGTTGAGATTAAGCTTGAGGGAGGGCCGAGTTCTTAGTTGAATCACGCCTTTTGATTCACTATGAACGGTTACGAAAATTTCTTTAGTGTTCTTTCCAGGGATTTGCGCAACAATCCCTCGTAAGGTAACCCCTTTAGAGCCACGGGAAATATCTCCTCTCAGCCTTAACCTTCCTTTCCTTCGGCTACGCCCTTCGGTCTGCCCTCGACCATGAGCTCGGGCCGAATGGAGCAGTTCGGCCTTGAGACATGTCGACTAGCTCATGTCGAGTCGCTCACTGCCGAAAGGCTCAGGGTCGAAGACTCAGGACAAGTTTTGCTCACCCTCGATGGGAACCCCACTCCTCCAGCAGATTTTGCTCATGGATAACGGTGCTCTCCAAAAACTCAGGAAACTCGGGTGAACTTTTACATTGACTCTCGTGCTCGTAGAGCGTGTTCGTGTACAAAGACCGCTGACGGACGACCGCAGACCGCGTTAAAGGATCGTGTTCGTGAAACGTGTTCGTGACTCGTTATTGATTTTTTTGGCATTTGAAATTGGAGGTTTGACTTTTTTTCCCTCAAGCCTCCAGCCTTGACCTTTTCCTTAACCTCAACCTTAACCTTAACCTCTCACCTGTGTCATTTGTCATTTGGACTTTCCATTTTTAACCAATTTTAACCAATAAAACCAATCAACCTAATACAACCAAGCAACTCATTGCCATTTGTCATTAAGCATTAGTTATCAGTTATCAGTTATTGGTTATCGGTCATCAGGTTTAAACTGTCATTATGCATTTGTCATTTGTAATTTGACATTCATTGGACATTTGGATTTTGACATTTGATATTCTTACCTTCAGCCTCTAACCTCTTTCCCCTTTCCTACCGCAGCACTGCAGCACCTTCCCATCGCAGCATCGCAGAACCAATTTGCCGCAGCAATGCAACAACATCAATATCCTTCATTCACGGCCGAAACAATGGCCTTCAGGTTTTCCAGCGGGGTTGCGAGGGGTATTGCGCATTCAGGCCCGATAATGTTGACCCCGGCTTCGATCGCATAGCGGGCTTGGGCGTAGGCATCATCAGGGGTCCCCTGGTAGAGGACCTGAGGGTTGTTTATACATCCAACAAGGGACATCCGATGGCCAACTTTCTTCACCACCACCTTGGCGTCCATCTGCCACTCAAAGTGATACGCTTCAAATCCCGCCTCAGCGAAGAGCTCCAAGCGATCATTGCAGTCTCCACAGACGTGGAGGATCAGCGGTCCCCCAACCTCTGACGTGATCTCCCTGTGAATGGGCAGAAGGAGTTCCTCATAGTGGTAGGGGCCCGCCAAATCCCCGGTCACATGGTCCGCGAGCACGACAACATCTGCCCCTGCTTGGAACTGAGCGCGGGCAAAGGCGATGCTTATTGGCATCAACTGGCGCATCATCGTGATAACCTTTTCCCTCTCGCCCATCCCAATCCGAAGCAAGAAGTTCTGCGTACCAGCCATGTGGTAGGACAAGGTCCAAGGCCCCATCACCTTACCGACGATCGACACCCTGTCCCCTACGTTGTGCCTGAGGATGGAGAGGGCATCCAGGACCACGCGCATGGAGGGCTTTTCAAGGATGTTTTCGGGAATGTGGATTTCGGAGAAATCGGCGTATGGGAAGGTCTTGCTGTCAGGCATGGTATCCCGATCACCCCAGTCCACATCGCATCCAAGGGCTGAAGATTCTTGATGTACACTATACTCCGGCATTACCGTGTCGAAGCCCACGATTTCGTGACCTGCCAGGGCAAGGTCAGCCATGGCATTCGCATCCACGTGGGCTTCTGGGAAGGAAATCCCTGCAGCCTTCATGAGGCCATGACAGACGATTGACGTGGGGTTTCCCGCCGGGGGCCTACTACCCTTTCTGCCGTTGTACAGCGCGGACATGACTAAGTTGTGCGATGTTGACTTCATAATTCTCTATTCCCCTCTCCTGGTGCTTCGGGGGCGGTCCCCCCCGAAGCAGGTTGAGGCTACAAGGCTGGAGGTTAGAAGGTAGAGGTTGGAGGCTGAGATTCAGGTTAAGGCTAAGGCTAAGGAAGGGTGGTGGGGAGTATTTCATGGCCCACTTCTCCAGCAGTTTATGCTCATGGATAGAGGAATCCCCCAAAAAAAATCAGAAAACTGAGTACCACACGTGCCGATAGAAACCCTTTCACGTATCGGTGCTCATGAGGGCGTCACATACTGCGTCCGTTACCTGTTGGGTGGTTGCGTTCCCGCCCAGGTCTGGTGTCAACACACGCGCCGTGGTCACACGCTCTATTGCCCTCATGAGTCGGGTCGCCCCATCAGCCTCGCCGAGATGGTCCAGCATTATGGCCGCCGTCCAGAATGCGGCGATTGGGTTGGCAATGCCCTTGCCCGCGATATCGGGTGCCGAGCCGTGGATTGGCTCGAACATGGAGGGATAGGTTCCCTCGGGATTGAGGTTCGCGGATGGTGCAACGCCGAGGCTGCCCGATAGAGCCGCTGCCAGATCGCTGAGGATGTCGGCATGCAGGTTGGTGGCTACCAGCACATGCAGAGTGTTCGGCTTCAAGACCATCCGCGCTGTGACGGCATCCACGAATTCCCTGTCCGTGGTGACATCGGGGTAGTCCCCCGCCACTTGGGCGAATATTTCATCCCACATGATCATGCCGTGGCGCTGGACGTTCGATTTGGTGACCAGGGTGAGGTGACGGCGCGACCGGTTGCGCGCCAGGTTGAAGGCAAACCGCATGATCCTGGTCACGCCGCCGCGGGTGAATAGGGAAGTTTCCACGGCAACTTCCTCGGGCATCCCCCGATGGCTTCGGCCGCCAAAACCGGAGTACTCACCTTCCGTGTTTTCCCGGACGATAACCCAATCCAGGTCGCCCGGTTGGCAGTTAAGGAGCGGGCTCGCGATTCCCGGCAGAAGACGCGCCGGCCGGACATTGGCGTATTGATCGAAGCCATGGCAGATGGACAACCTGAGGCCCCACCCGGAGATATGGGCGGGCACCTTGGGATCCCCGACTGCTCCGAAATAGATGGCGTCGAATGTGCGCAGCCTTTCAAGGCCGTCTGGGGGCATCATGCACCCGTGCTCATCGTAGTAATCGGAGCCCCATGGGAATGTCTCCAGTTGAAGGCTGAGCCTCGGCTCGCGATCCTCGAGAACTCGCAAGACTCTGGTTCCCGCCTGGATCACCTCCATGCCGATTCCGTCGCCCGGTATCACAGCTATTCTATAGCGACGCATTTGGACTAGAATGGTGAGAATTTGCTGACAGAAATTTAGGCCTTGAATGAGGATAACAGAATGGGGATGAGCGGGTCAAAGGAAATGTTACTGGAGTTTCCCGAATTTTCGCAAAACACGGTTGTCCTTGAGCGTAATCTGCCGGAGAAGTGGGCCCATCCACATGGAATGATGGAATCTTGGAATATTGGGTATCAAAACGAAAAAGGATTATTCTTGCCCAAGGAGCACTCCGTTCGAGGAACGCTGAGTTTATCCTGAGGGACGAAGGACCTGAGGCACAAG
>SMTZ1_10008032_pt1 | contig 10552 bp, 9 predicted proteins | sample DeeMarSWOR136_30_FD_25667 | JGI IMG/M metagenome (IMG submission 25667) | reverse complement strand
GTGTTTGCCATACGAGAAATCGGTTCACGTGCATAAGTTACTGCTCTTGCAGCAGCGTTGGATTTTGTTTTAAATCTTGCTGCATATTCACGATTTAAAAGAAGTTCATTTAACATTCCATTCTTGATTAGATACCGAGGTCTTGCTTTTACACATTCATCGTCATAAAGATAAAAACCAGCTGTTCCGATAATTGTAGGATCATCAATAACTGAAACACTTTCATTCCCCAATTTTATTTCACCTAGTTTACCTTCCTTTAATAAATCTCCATAAAAAGATTCTCCTGCTTGTGCCCCTTCTCTCCCCAGAATTCGATCACCTTCGCTTGGATGCCCTACATTTTCATGCACCATTATTCCAGCCACTTCTCCATTCACTACTACATCAATAGGTTTATCAAATTTAATTTTTTTAGCATCTTCTGCTGTTTTCACCAAGAATTTTCCATCTTGAGTTGCTAACTCATAAAATTTGATATCTTCTAACCATTCCCATCCTGCAGATCCACCTAAATTATATACTCTCTGCTCTGTTCCTAATTTCCCCTTAGCTGTATTTAATAACATAACAGAAATTAAGGATTTTTGAGAGTTTATCTTTGAGCCTTCACTTGTAGTAATATATTTATCTTGCATGAGAAGCTCCATGAATGAAAATCTGCCTTTCAATTTATTTTTAGATTCATTTTTAAGTCCTTTATCTAAGTTTTTCAAGTAGCTTTGTTTTTCTTCATTTGAAATATCTTTAAAATTTTCTCTAACAGGGGTGTGCCAATTAGCTACTTCTATTTTTTCCTCAGAAAATACAATTGGCTCTTTTCGTTTTCCAGCTTTTGCCATTCCTATTATAGTTTTAATCAAGTTTTGAATACTATCTTTATCTAGTTGTTCTGTTGAACCGAAACCCATCCCTCCGTTAGCAATAGCACGGATCCCGATTCCCTTTTCTGTACTTTCAACAATTCCAATGAAACTCCCATTTCTAGTTGTAAATGACTCCTCCCAAGAATCGATAAATCTTGCTTCGATATAACTAGCACCTTGAGAAATACCATAATCAACAGCAAAATTCGCAATGTCTCTTCCATCTTCCATGTTAATTCCCTTAAATATTAATTTAAACTAATTATTATTTGAATTTTCAATACTATTAAAGATAAATGAAAAAAAAAGAAATCACTAGATATAGTTGTCCTATATATAATTTAAAGTTGCATTAATTAAGAGATTAAAGTAAAAAAAAAAAAGAAAAAAAAATTTTTGATGGGGTTTGAAAACACCCTTGATTGCCTATACTAAACCGATGGCAATTTTCATGTCCGCGGCAGTCACTTTCTTCCTGCCCGAATGTTTAGCAATGTCAAGAGCGCAGCCAGTTAAATTTTTTGCGTATTCTTCTAAATAATCCATTAATTTATCAACTGCAGCTCGACTTACAATTTCTGCACCAGCTTTCTTCATTAAAGCTCTTAACGGACTCCAGGCAAATGCAGCCATTTTTTATTCCTCCACTTTCTTATTTTGATTAAAAATCTAATACACTTAAAATTGTGAAAATTTTAAGGTACTTATTACTAAATTGTTATTTCTTATATATAAATGTGTTGGTTGATCACCAATAATCCGATAAAGGTGATCATTCAAATTCGGTCGACAAAAAAAATTAATGAAAAAAACTGACAAATTTTTTACTAGTGAATTCTATCACTTCGATTGGATCAATTTTTGATTTCAGATGATACAATTGTTTAAGACCATTACTAAACTTTGTTATGATGGGATGGAATCTATTAGCCAAACCCTATTAAACATCAAGGGAAATAAAAGATACTATTTATAATATGTGGAGAATTTTACAGTAAAGGCTTTTTGGGAGTTATTTTGTAACTTTTAAAAACTGTAAACTCTTAATATTTAATTCATTCCCATATCTATTTAAGAATTATGTACCATAAGCACAACACATTATTAATTCTAATAAATACTATTTACGTATATTATAATAATTTATAAAAACTAAGAGTATTAAAAGATGGAGGAAAAGACTCCAAAAATACTGGTAGTTTCAGACATCCACTTAGGGTCTTTGGATAGCGAAAGAGATTTATTTATTCAATTTTTAAATGATATTGTTAATGGAAAGTTTGGAAAAGAACTACAAGCTCTCATAATATTAGGAGATTTTATTGACTTATGCACTGATATTCCTAGAACTCTTATGAAAAGGGAAAAAATCCAAGTAATATTCAGACTTCTACTTGAAATAAAAAATACATATAATCTTGTCTTTGTTCTTGGAAATCATGAAATTCCAGTGACAGGAGATTATGATGAGAAATTTCTACGCAGAAAAAAAAAATTCTTAAACAAGTTTAAAAATTCCAATTTTAAAGAATTGTTCAAAAGCGAGTTATACAATCACTATATTATATTGCAAAAATGGAACGATCAGGACATGCTCTTATTATATGATACAAGAGAACAAATTGAAGATAATCCAGTTAACAGATTAAAAGTTGAGGGACTTAATTTAAATAATGATTATAAGTGTTTAATGACACATGGTTATCAATTTGACAGTCCAACATTTCGATTTTTTGTAGGACAGGTATGGAAATCGTTAATTTCTAATAATAAGTTTGAAGTAAAAGAAACTTACGATTATTTCTGGAATGAAGTGATTAAAAATGGGAAAAAAATAAGACCTATTAGATTTGAGGATATGAAAAAAGATTTGGTAAAGCTAAAAAAAATGTCTTCAGAAACAATAGATACACTCTTTTCAGAGCTAGGTATTTTAGAATTTAATTTAATTAAAGCAAATATGCGAGTATTGAAGAAATGGCAGCGTGCTAGTAAGCCTGATTATTATCTTGATGAAATAAAGAAATTTTTGGAGGATGACAAATATGATTTTTCCAACATAAATCATGTAATATATGGGCATTCTCATCATAAAGGAGTATCCTATAGAACTATTAATAATCAACAAGTAGAAATAATAAATGATGGGGCGTGGCAGCATATACAACCCTCATATGTAGAAATTTTAGATAAAGGAAAAATTATTTTAAGATCTCTGATAAATTCCTAAAGCCACTCAATTTTAAGTTAGTTCTTAATTTTACTACAAAATTTAATATGATATTTAGGATGGAATAAGATATACAGAATATAGGAACTTAAGTTCAAATAAGTTTTAATAGATAAATGATTTTAATTTATTTTATAAACTATAATTGAAAAGTAAGAATCTCAATTACCTTGGATCAAAATGAGCGAAACCGTTGATAAGCACTATTATTGGTTATTAGTGATAATTGGCATATTGTTAATTGTTGCAGGGGCTATATCTATTCCTGCGATTGGTCCTATATCTGCGTTTCCATCAATTCTAGGATTTGTATTAATATGTTATGGAGTATTAAAATTAAGTACAGAATTTCCAAAATATTAAAATTATACTTGAATTAAAGAGTAAAAAGTTGTATTAAATGGTAAATCCTGCTTGGTTTATCGTACCTATCGTGATGTTCGTTTTAATTGATACGATTCTCCTAATTGAAATTATTAGATATTATAGATATGATGAAATGGACAAAGTGTCATTTATGCTTTGTTTGTTATTAATTATAGTAGTCATTACTGTTGTAACAGTGTATAGATACCTTGAAATGTGAAAGGAAAGAAAATTTCTTAATTATTTTTTAGGTTAAGCATTCTCTTTAAAATTATGAATAAGGTGAAATTATTTAGAATATCTATTTTAGAAATCTTGCTTTACTCTCCATTTTAATCTAACATATAAATTTGGTAACAAGTTCAAAATTTATAAATCTCAAATTGTATTTTTAATTATAGCCTTTAAAATTTAATAAGTAGAAAAATTATATATAAGGAATAAAGGGCTCAAATTATCAATTCAAAATAAAACTAGTAATAGGAACGTAACCTAATCATGAATGAAATTGAAGAAATTACCACTAGCAATAAACCAATTTACATTTTTAAAATATGTATTTTAGGTCAAGAAAGAGTAGGAAAAACCTGTATTGCAAAACGCTTATGTTTTGATACCTTTGATGTAAACACAAAAGAAACTCTGGGTATTGAGTTTTATACATATGATCTTCCAATTATCGTTAATGGAGAAGATTCTTTTGTTAGAATTAGTATCTGGGATTTTGGTGGTCGAGAACAGTTTAAAAAATTATTTCCATATTATATTAATGGAGCAAACGGAATTTTTATGGTTTTTGATTTGATAGATATACAAACATTACTGCGTTTAGATTGGTGGTATGAAAGATTGGATGATTACAATCATGAAACAACTCCCAGAATGTTTATTGGTACAAAAAATGATCTTGTGAAAATAACTGATGAAAAATCAAGAGTAGATAAATTAGTTATTGATAGATTCATGAAAACTCATGATGAAACTGATTTCTTTAAAACTTCTTCAAAAGAAAATTATAATATTGAATTGATTTTTAAGGAATTAATAATAAAAATATTGGATAAAAATAAACTAGATTATGATAAGCTAGCTTAACAGTCATAATCAATTTATTTTGTAGACCTATTCATTAAGATTTATACTTATATTTCAAAAAGGATTAAAATGGTAGATATTTTTCACGAAAAAGATGGAGATCTAAACATTTTAAAAGATAAAGTAATCGGAATTATAGGATATGGTAATCAAGGGAGGGCTCAAGCGCTTAATTTAAGAGATTCTGGTTTAAAGATAATTGTAGGAAACATCGAAGATGATTATAAGAAAATTGCTATAAATGACAATTTTCCAGTTTATTCAATCAAAAAAGCTACAGAAAACTCAGATATCCTATTTATACTAATCCCAGATGAGATTATGAATGAAATTTTCGAAAATGAAATTATACCATATATTAAGCCTAAATCAGCTCTAGTTTTTGCTAGTGGATATAATATTGGCTTCAATCTCCTAAAACCTCCTAAAAATGTTGATATTTTGTTAATTGCCCCAAGAATGATTGGTGTTGGTGTAAGAGAAAACTTTCTCAATAATATAGGGTTTTTTAGTTTTGTTGCAATCGAACAAGATTCTTCTGGAGATGCAAAAGATATTTTACTCGCATTAGCCAAAGGGATTGGAACATTAAAGAAGGGAGCTATTAAGTTAACATTTAAGCAAGAAGCTGAGTTGGATTTGTTTAATGAACAAGCATTTGGACCTGCATTTGGTCGTGTTCTCTTATCCAGCATATATACATTAGTAGATGCTGGATATCCTCCAGAAGCGGTTTTAATAGAAATGTATATGAGTGGAGAAATGTCTTATACATATAAAAAAATGGCAGATGTTGGATTAATAAAACAAGTTGATTTTCACTCTCAAACAAGTCAATATGGTGCTATGAGTAGAGGAATTAGATTTCGTAAGCTGCCACTTATTCCTAAAATGAAACAAGTATTAAAAGAGATCCAAGAAGGTGAATTTACAAAAGAATGGGAAAAGAGTATTACAAAATTGAAATTTAAGATGATAAAATATTTTGCAACAAAGCAAAAGATTAATAAATTGGAAAATCAAGTAAGAAAGAACTTAAATATAAAAATCTATGATATATATGAAGAAAAACCCCCTACTAAAGAGGAAATGGAAAAACTAGCAGAAATCGCCGATGAACTAAAACTCTTTCAACAGTATTATGAGTAAATACAAAAAATCTATAATAATATATTTATATCAAATATTCCTACTTTTTGTTATATTTTCAATATTTTATTTAAATTAATTCAATATATAATAAGGTGAAATTCTAATGGGAAAGTTAGATAATAAAATTGCAGTGATAACTGGGGGTGCAAGTGGTATTGGTAAAGCTACTGTAAGACTTTTTATAGATGAAGGCGCAAAAGTAGTATTTTTAGATATCCAAGAAGATAACGGAAAACTTTTTGCTGAAGAACTTGGACCTAATGCCATATTTTTTCATGGTGATGTAAGGAATGAATTGGATATTAAAGGAGTGATTGATTTTGCAGTAGAAAAATTTGGGCACTTAGATTGTATGTTTAATAATGCAGGTTTTGGAGGTGCTAACGGTTATATTGAAGAGATCCCCACTGAGGCATTTGATGTAACCATAGATGTTCTTTTTAGAAGTGTGTTTCTTGGGATGAAATATTCTGCTCCAATTATGAAAAAACAGGGCTCAGGAAGCATAATTAGTACTGCGAGTGTAGCAGGAATTTATACAGGAATGGGACCGCACATTTATAGTGCTATAAAAGCAGCAATTATCCAATTAACTCGTTCAGTAGCTACAGAATTAGGAGAAAGGAATATCCGCGTAAATTGTATATGTCCTGGAGGAATACCTACTCCAATTTTTGGTAGAGGTTTAAATCTTGACCAAGATGCTTCAGAACGACTCGCCCAACTTTTGAAAATGGAATTAAAGAACCTTCAGCCAATTCCACGATCAGGAGTTCCTGAAGATATAGCTAATGCTGCACTTTGGCTTGCTAGTGATGATTCAAGCTTTGTTACAGGACATGCGCTTGTAGTTGATGGAGGTGTCAGTTTAGGAAGAACTGCAGAGGAATTTAAAAGTGATTTCGAAGAAATAGTAAAAACTCTAAAACTGGGAGATCTTGATGATATTATTAAAAAAGTAAATGAAAAAATCGTTACAGATAATTATTACAAGAAACCTTAAATCGCTTGGCATTAAAAAAGCAACTTTAAACTACTATTTTTTAAATATTTTTATATAACAACTCAAGAATCTTATATTAGGATAAAAACTACACCCACTATTGTTAAAGCTACGCCTAAAAATCCGAGTTTTGTTATCTTTTCTTTATTTATAAGATAAGTTAAAGGTAAGGAGAAGAGGGGGCTTGCTGTTGCTAAGAGAGAGACAAAATTAGATCCTGTTAGGCGTATTGCTTCTGTGTATAAATAAGCTCCAATTGAAGTTCCTATTATTGAAGCCACTACCAATAATATCCATGTTTCGGTCGATTTTTTCTTATATATTGAATTTTCCTTTTCTCTCATTAAGTATCGTTCTCTCAAAACCATTGAAAGAAGAATAAATAAAGCAAATGGAAATCTTATAACATTACCTACAATAGAACTCTGTTCTTCAATCTGTAATATTTCATTTATTTGATTTGTAGCAAATTCAATGATTATAGCACCAATAGCCCAGCCAAGTGAAGCTATAAGACTAAAACTCATAGCTTTAACAGTAGTTTTTTTAAAAATTTCATGGTTTTTATTCTCTAAAGGATTATTTGAGTTATTCAATATTCTATTTTGATTATTTGTGCTTATTTTATATCTTCCAATAATAGTTATTCCAAAACCTATTAGAATAAGAGATAAAATCATAAAAAAGTTAAAAGTGCGATCAAGAAAAATATAAGATAAAATAAAAGTAAATAATGGAAAGGTCATTGAAATAGCGAGAGCAATTGTAGTTCCCAGATCTTTTTGAGCTCTAAAATAAGCAGTATCACCAATTACTTGTCCAAAAATAAAACTTAGTATTAAGAGTAACCAAATATTCCATGAAAGAAGAAATATCATGTGAAAAACATTAAATATTAGAGCAATAATGATAAAAGAAATTGTTCCTACAGCGGTGCGAAAAAAATTGATAAAGGTTGAACTTACTTGGTGTTCTGTTTTTCGAAAGAGAACATTCGATGTCACAAATGTAAGAACAGCGCAAAAAGCTATAACTATACCAATCATTTGGATCTAACTATGAATTCTATTTATTTTCTTTCCAAATTCATGTAGTTTTAAAAATGATTTCGCTGCTCTTTCTAAAGAAGGATATACAATGAAATCATCTTTTAATAAAAGTTCATAATATTGAGTTCGAATTTTATGAGGTGTTTCTGCCAAAATTATAATTAATATTTTATTTAAAGACTCAATATACCCCTGAATTTCTCGTAAATTTTTGTAATAACTCTCAAAACGTTGTTTATCTAACATTGCCCAAGGATTAGCATGTATTACAATAAGATCAATATTTTCTGTAATTGCTGCTTTACATAATTCAACATATTCATTGGATCGAGATACCCAAGGAAGATCGAGGGGATTAGAAAGAGATCCTATTTTTATTGGATATACATTCCTTAATCTTTCAATTGTTTTTCCATTAAATAAAGGTAAATTAAGTCCAATTTTTGTGAGAATATCCGTATTAAGTACACCTTCTCCACCTGACCAGAGAATAACTAATACATTTTTTCCTTTTGGGTAAAGTTTGATTTGCTCTCCAAATAACAATTCTCCATATCTTTTAAAAAATTCATTGAAGATGTAAATTGAATCAACCATTTCATCTAAAGAACTACTCACTTCGATACTAGGTGTTTGTTTGTATATAACATTCCATATTTTGTTATTTGTGCCTAATGAACCAGTATGAGTTATAACCGCTGATTGGGCTCGTTTAGTTAAACCTCCTTTTAAAATTAAAACCGGTTTCTTTACGAATTTTAATAAATTCAATAATTTTTTCCCTCCAAAAGTTTGATATTTTGAGAAACCTTCAAAATATATCGCTATAATATCAATTTCATCGTCATTTTCATAATATTCAATAAAATCTGATACTTGTAAATTCACACAATTTCCAACACTCACACCCTTTGAAAATGCAATATGGTATCTACTATTCCCATACACAATTGTTCTTGTAAGTAAATCACCTGACTGAAAAATTAACCCGATTTTACCATCTTCAGTTGGAAATATAGGGAGATATGCATTGTGACCTTTAGGACAATATACTCCCATACAATTTGGTCCAATGGCTTTTGTAGAGCTGTGGTTATCTAAAATTTTTTTCAATTCTATTTCAATTTCTTCTCCAATTTCATCAAATTCACCAGTACCAGCAGTAAATATATGAATAAAATTGATTTTCTTCTTATTTAAGAAGTGTGTTAAAAAATCAATCAGATATTCACGCTTTACCGCTAAAATGAGAAGATCAATCGTATCAATCGGAAGCTCATCAATAGTCTTGTAACATTTTATACCAAATAGTTCTTCATCCGAAGCTGAAACTAAATATAAATTATCTAAATTAAAGTTCTGGGATTTAAAACCATTAATGAAATAATTTAATTTCTCTTTTGCTTCAAAAATTACTACATTTCTTGGGTTGAATAATAATTTTAAAGATTTTTCAGTAGATGTTTGCATCATTTTTATTAACTAATGGTTCGAAAATATTTTCTTATATTTTGTCAAATTATTAGTTAATTTAAGATTTTTAGATTTTGTTTTAAAATGAAAAGAATATTTGAACTAATCAATCAAATCTTAATTCAACATTTAATAGACTTTTACACTGACCATAGAATCACATAAACATCCTTATCTTTTTTCCATATTCATATAACTTTAAAAAAGATTTTGCAACCGCCTCCATATTAGAATATACAAGAAAACCGTCATTTATAAGCATATCAGAAAATTTTTTTCGTGATTCACTTGGATATTGATGTAAAACAATGATAAATATCTTATCTAGTGATTCTACATATTCTTTTATTTTTGAAAGATTATTATAATATGCTTGAAAAGCATCTCCTTCCAAATCTTTCCAAGCATCCGTCTCTACTACAACTAAATCAATATTTCTATCAATTGCAGCTTTACATAAATCTAAAAATACTTTTCTATGTATTACCCACGGTAAATCAAAAGGATTTGATAAACTACCTATTTTTATAGGGTAAATTTCTTTTAGCTTTTCTAATTTTTCTCCTTCAAAATAGGGTAACTCCAATCCTAATTCAGTAAATGTATCCGTTGCTAGAATACCAAAACCACCAGACCATAATATAACTAAAGCACGCTTATTTTCTGGAAAAACAATTTCTTTTTTTTCTGACTTGAATCTTTGAATATAATTTGAAAAAAGATATACATAGTCAATTAAGATATCTAATGATGGAGGAACCTCAATAGCTGTTGTTTGTTTAAAAATGGCATTCCAAATATTTTGCTTAGTTGCTAATGCACCCGTGTGGGTTACTACTGCGTTTTGGCCTCTCTCTGTACGTCCTCCTCTCATAAATAAAACAGGTTTTCTCATACTTTTTAATATTTTTAATAATCGTTTACCCTCATTTTTATGGAATGGTGAAATACCTTCAAAATAGACACAGACTAAATCTGTTTCATAATCTGTATTAAAATAATCCAAAATCTCTGAGATTTGTAAATCTATGCAATTTCCTATACTAATGCCCATTGAAAATCTAAGATTATACTTACGGGATCCAAATTTAATCATTTTTGAATGTAAGTCTCCTGATTGAAAAATTAAACCAATATTTCCATGTTCTATAGGGAATGAAGAATAGTAGGCTGTTTTTCCTTTAGGGCTATATAATCCCATACAATTGGGACCAATCCCTCTAGTAGGGACAATTTCTAAAATAGATTTTAATTGCCGTTCAATTTCAAATCCAATATCATCAAATTCTCCTGTTCCTGCAGTAAAAATATGAATAAA
>SMTZ1_10019348_pt1 | contig 10554 bp, 11 predicted proteins | sample DeeMarSWOR136_30_FD_25667 | JGI IMG/M metagenome (IMG submission 25667) | reverse complement strand
CGTTTGATACGCCGGGCAATACCACCCCGGCGGCGGAATTCAACTGGTGGTTTGACCCGGAAGCGGCGAAAATGTGTGTTCGCACTCCCTTTGCCGAACAGCTCATTGTCGGATTGGATGTTTGTGAAAAGTATCGTTTCAATAAGAAACTTTTTGACCGTATAACGGCTGTTAACAAACCAATTACAAAGATGTTTAAGGAAAAGTACGGGCCGGAGTTTAACAGAAATGCCGACTACACTCGATTGGTTTGGGATACCATCGCTGCTGCTGTGGTTATTGATCCCACTTTAATTACAGAAGAGCAAACTCGATGGATTGATGTCAATTCGGATTATGGCCTGGACTACGGGCGAAGCCTCAGTTATAGCAAACATGGACCCGCCGGCACTCAAAGGGCCCGCATCCTCTTTTCCATCGATGAGAAGCGTTTCTGGAATCTTATGGTCGATCTACTCACAAAATAATCAGGCCATGCTCAACCCTCGGTGAGGGTCTGACTAATTCTCAAAGAATAACATTAATTACGGTTTGGAGAAAAAGGAAAATGATGTCCCGGGGAAGAAGCGGTGCAGGATAACACCCTCGGTTATTGGGTGGGTGGTTTTAGTCTGACTTCAACTCCTTTTCAATTATGGACCTGAGTAGTTTCGTCCAGGCCTCGTAACCTTCGCTGTTTAAGTGTAATTTGTCGTTTACATACAATTTTGTATTTGGCTTGCCATCGCGGCAGATCAGCACTGTTCCAACATCAACAAAGGTCACTCGCTCGTCTTTGTCGGATAATTTCTTCACCATCAGGTTTACTTCTTTCATCCTTGGCCAAAAGGGCCAGCGTCTCAGGCTTGGCTTTATACTTATAAAGATTATGCGTGTTCTGGGAAGATGTTTGTGGATAAGCTTAACGAACTTTTGAAAGTCTTCAAACACGCGTTTTGGATTTTTCCCGGCGGCGATATCATTATCCCCTGCATAGAACACTATTACTTTCGGCTTGTAAGGAAGTACTATACGATGCGCGTAGTAATTGACGTCCGAGATCTGAGAGCCGCCGAAGCCTCGATTAATAACCTTCAATTCAGGAAAGCATTCGCGGGTGGCCCAATTGCGAATGCTTGAACTGCCGACAAATAACACGGCGTTTGAAACAAAAGAATTCTTACTATCCCATTCCTCGAAATTACGGATATCTTTTTCCCATTGCTTTGATTCGGATTCGGCCGGCTGTTTGTTTTCGGCATTTAACAAAGTGACGCTGCTCAACAATATCAACAGGCAAGTTATTGGCTTAATCATTTAATAACCTTTCCATATATTTTATGGTTCAGAATATTCGTATCTTACAGGTCACAAATTATATCAAAAAACACATAAATTTGCGAACGCCTCTAAATGTCACAATCCGGATGAAGGATAGATAGCGTCTTTTGAAACAATTTTAAAGCAGATTGTCTGCGGCAATCCTGTTTCTTTGCGGTGTTGAAGAGGATGTTACGTCTTTCTTTTTTAGCGGGCCTGTGGTATGATAGAAAGAGCCGGGTTTGGAATAAGTGACTTTACCGTCAATGGAGTAGCCATGTTTCGAATAGTGAAAAATATCGTTATCGTTCTATTAATGTCCAATTCTGTGTGGGCCGCATTGTTTTACGTGGACCCTGTTAAGGGCAGCGCGAACAATCCCGGTACGATTGATAAGCCCTGGCGAACTTTACAGGAAATGTTCTCTCTTAAGAAAACTTTCGACGGTGGAGATACCATTTACCTCCGTGAAGGTTATCATGGGGACGTTGTTATAAAAGGACAAAATGATAATTACGTCACGATTGAGGCGTATAAAAATGAAGAACCTTCGGTCAGTCGTATCCGAATTCTTGAAGCTCGGTTCTGGCACATAAAAGGATTGAAGATAAGCCCCGAATATGCGCAGCCCTATAAACAGCATACACTGGTCGATATTTCAGAAAATTCGAGCCGTATTAAAATCGAAAATTGCATGTTGTTCTCGGCTAAAGACTCATCTGGATGGTCTGCAGAGGACTGGGTGAAGAAATCCTGCTTTGGCATTGTGACCCAGGGGGAAAATATCAGCCTGGTAAATAATTATTTGCTTAATGTAGACCACGGGTTCCTGGTTATCGGAAAGCATAGTATTGTCGAGAATAATATCATTGAAAACTTTTCGGGAGATGGTATATGTGCCCTGGGTAACCACGGTGTTTATCAGTACAACGTGATCAAGAACTGTTATAAGGTCGACGACAATCACGATGACGGGATTCAGTCCTGGAGCGTTGGTGATAAGGGCGTGGGCAGCGGTGTCGTTAAGGATGTGCTTTTAAATGGAAATCTAATCATCAACCATTCCGACCCCAACCAGAAGTACAAGGGCACGCCGCAGGGCATAGGCTGCTTTGACGGCTTCTATGAGGACTGGGTCATTACCAACAATATTGTGATAGTGGATCACTGGCATGGCATTACACTCGGCGGGGCGAGGAACTGCAAAATCATCAATAACACGGTTGTAGATATCAATGAGGGAACTCCCGGCCCGCCCTGGATTGTGATTGACAAACACAAAGACGGCAGGGAAAGCACCAACAACATAATTCGAAACAACCTTGCCAAAACATTTCCATCGAAAGCCGGGATCGGCCGGATGGACCATAACATGGTTATTACCAGCTATGAGGTTTTCTTCGAGGATTACAGCAGGTTAGATCTTCGATTGAAAAAGGGCAGCCCTGCCTGTGATGCCGGCTCGAACGAAGAAATAACGAAAAGCGATTTCCTCCGAAATAATCGAGTGCAGGACGGCAAGGTCGATATTGGAGCGATTGAATATATACCAGCAAACAGGTGACTTATGCTAATTTTTCTTATTACGAGACAATCTTTTGAAGAGTTAATGTCATGTTCCCAATCTGTACTTATTCTTCTGCTTTTTCAAGTTCTTCGTCCCGCCAGGATATGAAAAGTCGATAAATAAAAAAAGGGCTGGGTGAAGGAGGACTATCATGGAGAGACCCAGCCCTGCGGATTTACTGCTGCTCGTGAAGGTCCTGAGCAGCCATGCGTTTTGTTAGAAAAACCTCATAATCTCGATTTTGCTTTCCCATTTGTGGGTATCGATTCCGGTCGACAAACTCAGCGGCGGGCCGAAAAGCTTGTGTAGCCATTTATAGATGAATCTGAGTATTTTCATTTTAAGCCTCCTGTCTCGGTTTTTTACCAAAGAGCTTTAATTTTCGGTCGAAGAGAGCCTTTTCATAGCTGTCTCTATATATGAAAGGCACCCGCCCGGCGTTTGGTAACGAAAATGGGGGATTTGCAGAATCCGTGTTTGGGGATATTCCTGAGGATATGAATATAATCCAGCCATGGTGCGTATATGATTTTAGAAAGGTATTTTTCATGGATTTAGCCTTTTATAGGGAAAAATACTTATGCTTGACACTTGGCGACTATACGGTAATGTAATGATTCAAATGGTGTATTTTTTATGCTGTAAATGTTTGGGAGCAATGTCTATCCTACAAACCGTTTATTAATTCTTTTTTGTGGCAGGGCTTATTATGGACATCAGAGACATTTTAGAATCTATGAAAGGGCCTCATGAGCGGCGTTACACACCAAAAATAACAAGATGGATTTGGACGGCGCTTATTGTTATTGTGATTATGGTCGGAATTAAAACATCGATTTACACAATCCCGACCGATTCGGCCGGCGTGGTCAGGCGGTTCGGTAAATACAACAGAACGACGGAGCCTGGCATACACCTGATGCTGCCTTTCTGGATCGAGACCGCCGTCGATGTCCCGGTGAAAAAGGTCCAAAAGGAGGAGTTCGGTTTCAGGACGTTGCAGGCCGGTGTCGATTCGCGTTATCTTGGCGTTGATGAAATAGACGCCGGCAGGCTCGGCTCGGATGATTTAATCACGTCGATAAGAGAAAGCGGCGAGAGGACCTCTCGAAGTGGGGCTCGCCAGCTGGCGGCAGCGGCCAAAGAAATACTCAAAGGTGAGTACATCATGCTGACCGGTGACCTCAACATTACTGATGTGGAATGGATTGTTCAATACAGAATAAAGGATGCCAGAAACTACCTCTTTAATATTCGGGCTCCGAGGCATACCATACGCGATGCCAGCCAGGCGGTAATGAGACAGCTCATTGGAAACGGCAGTGTCGACGAAGCGATAACCATTGGAAGGATAGAGTATGAAATATCCGCCAAGGAAGCCCTGCAGGCGCTGCTTGACGAATACGAAACCGGAATCCATATCGTAACCGTCAAACTTCAGTCGTCCAATCCGCCGCAAAGGGTCAGGCCGGCTTTTAATGAGGTCAATAAAGCGCTGCAGCAAAAGGAACAGAGGATCAACGAAGCGATGAAGGCCTATAATGAGACCATTCCGAAGACAAAAGGCGAGGCCAAGAGATTGGTCGAGACCGCCAAAGGCTACGCTGCCGAAAGGGTCAACCGGGCCGAAGGTGATATCGCCAAGTTTGAAAAGGTTTATGAGGAGTATGTAAAGGCTCCAGATATTACAAAACAGAGAATGTACCTGGAAACGATGACAAAGCTGCTCCCCCAGATATCTGAGAAATGGATTATTGAACAGGGTGGGGCCGATGGCGGAATTTTAATGAAGCTCGACCTCGAAAAACAATAGCAACTGTCGAATAAAATGCACTGAAATGAAAACGATATATACTGATACAATCGAAAGGTAAAAAAATGACTCGTATATTTATTTTTGTTGTTCTCGTGCTTGTTCTTATCTGTCTGTCTTCTTCGTTGTACGTCATTGACCAGACGGAGCAGGCCGTCATTACTCAGTTCGGAAAGCCTGTCAGGATAGTTATTAATCCCATCGAGGGCCGGGAAAAAGAACAGATCCTGACGGAGCTTAAGGATAAATACTCCAAAGAGGGAATTGCCATTGCGGTGGGGGCCGGCCTGCGCTTTAAAATCCCTTTCATCCAGAGCGTGAGGGAATTCGAGAGAAGACTGTTAAGATGGAACGGCTACCCGGAGCAGATTCCCACAAAAGACAAAAAATATATCTGGGTCGATACCACGGCAAGATGGCATATTAAGGACCCGCTGCAATTTCTCAGGTCTGTCGAAACAGAGGAACAGGCACATGCAAGACTTGATGATATAATCGATTCCAGTACGAGAAACTCCATAACCAAGAGAGACCTTATTGAGGTAGTCAGAACGGATAACCGCGAGATGAGGGTGGCCGAAGAGGAGCTTCGGGAAACCATCATGGTCGGGCAGGTATTGGAGGGTCGGCCGAAGATTGTCGCTGAAATTACCGAAGCCTCCAGAAAGTCCTGCCTCGAATACGGTATAGGAATCCACAGTTCCGGTGTCCTCATTAAGGGATTGACCTACGTGGAGGATGTGAAACTGAAAGTGGAAGACCGAATGATTGAGGAAAGGCAGAGGATAGCCAAAAAATATATTTCCGAGGGCGAAGGAGAATACGAGAAGATTATGGGCGACAAGGAGAGGGAAGTGAAAACAATCCTGTCCGTGGCCTATAAGACCGCGCAGGAGATTGAGGGTGAGGCCGATGCAAAAGCGACGGAGATTTATGCCAAAGGTTTTGGCAAAGATCCCGACTTCTACAGATTTTGGAAAACTCTCAAGTTATATGAAGAGCACGTAGGTGGAGAAAAAACCAGGTTAATCCTCGGAACAGACAATCCTCTGCTTAATCTAATCAAAGGGCAGATTTCTGAAACAGTAAAATGAACTGCGGACCGGTAAAAGATTCTTATTCGATTACTGTTCCGGCAATATGGCAATCTATAGGGGCCTGCAATAATGGCATTTATGAAATTAATCAAAATCCTGACCGGCATATTGGTATTCTGGCTTGTGTATGATTCTTTAAATCGGCTTTGTAAAAGGAGCCCCAATGTCAATAGGATAAGACGGGATGACAACGGCCGAATACCCAGAAGAAAATACGTAGAGTCTCATATAGTAAAACAGTAATACCGGCAGCGAAACCAAAGTTAGATTATTATCTTCTTTAATCCCTCTGTATAGGAAACAGCAGCAGAAGAAACTCTCTGGTATTGTGAGATTCTTTCCTATGGAAAATTGGAATTCTTTTCTCTAAAACCGTAAGATTAGTAATTTTTATGATTTCAAATAATATGTCGAGGTTTAATGTTTACGAATGAATATATCAAGATATTTACCAGAGACGTTCTGGGATGTGATTGTCCTGAGCACGTTTTCAGCAGGATTATATGCGAAGATAATGTTGATATTGATAATGGACTTACAATATCTCACAAGATAAACATTGGGGGCCGTCTGCTCATATACATTTGGGTACCGGATCAAACAGACGAATTGAGATCAAAATTGGCTAAACTTGTAGATTCCGGGGAAAAGGAAAGAAACGACAAAGGCTTTAACCGGTTCAGGCTGGTATTGGTATCCGATAGTCCCGGCCTCATTAAATCGGTAAACAAGACTTTAAAATACAGGATATGACGAAATGAAGCAGATTGTGCCGTACAAAACCCTAAAGGGAGCTTTGAATGCCCTGGATAACGGAGGGCGTTTCTATAATGTCTTTACCAAAGCCGGTGATGAAGTGATTACCGATAGTGAATTGTTCAGGGCCGCAGGGATCTTTTCACGAAAGTCTCACGCATTTCTGTTCTTTGAGCTGGCTCTTTCGGATTTGTCAAAAGCCGATAGAGACAGGGTAATCGGCCGCTTGTCTCCCGAGCTAAGATCAGCCTATCTCAGGCAAAGACCTAAACACACGAAGATAGAAGTTTTTGAACAATCAGCCAGGGAAACGAAACCGGTTATCGTGGCCGGTTTCCCTTTTTTTCTTGAGGATAAAACGCGGTTTTCAGGTTTTATCATGATACCGATATGCACGGGTAAAGTCACAACCTTCACGATGATTCCTATATTTGACAGGTTCGATGTGTACGAGGTGTATGCTGATTCTGACCTTAAGGGGGATAAGACAATTATTGCCACAGTCAGAGGTTCGAAGAGACTTGCTTCGACAATGACAACTTTCGGAGGAATTGTCAAAAAGCTTCAGTTCAAGGATAAGAGCAAAAAGCAACACAGTCTCTATGTAGAAACTCTTTTCTATAAGGTAGAGTAGCCTCCCGGGAAATCCGAGATTTTCCTGCAATTGGAAATCCAGATGCGTTAGCTTCCTATATATTAAGCCCTTTCTTAACCGAAATCGTCAAAGGTAAATATGGCAAAGATTAGTTTTACTCTCGTCGAGCTGTTGGAAATCCTGATTTCCAACAAACTTTTACCGCCCCGGATAGTGCGCGTAAAAGTGAAAGGTGATAAAATCCATTTTGTGATAAAGACCGATGCATTTATTTTACCGTATATTCCTGCCTCGTTAAGATACCTGAGCTTTAATGATAACCAGGCACTATTTGAACTCACTGTTGTGACCGGCCGGATAAACAAAGCCATAAGCTGGCTTAACCGGGTTTTGAAACTCAAAATGCCGGCTTATATGAAACTTGAATATCCGAACGTTTTTGTAGACGTTGATATGATGCTCAGGGAAAGGAATATCAGCAGTGTTCAGGTTAAAGACATTTCTTTGACAAATGGTGAGTTTACTATTCTAACCGGTAATATTTGAGCCACACATTTTGATTGTGCTGGCTCAGTGGGAAAGTACGTTCTCCTCACACTGAATTTAACATCAATGTCTTATAAACAGCCGCTCTTGGTAACGCCGGCCGGTTCCCGGCTCAACAGTGATTAAACGCGTTTAGGCTCCGGATGAATCCACGGCCGACGGTATGGCCGGCGCAGCAGGGCGTTTGCTTCCTTATCATTTACGACCTCATCTTTATCTGCGTCCCAGGTAAGTGTTCGGCCGAGTTTCATTGCGATATTGGCAAGGATGCAGGCAGTGGCCGTGATGTAGCCCTCTTCGATATCAGAGACGGGACGTCCCCGCGTTTCGACCATCTTCAGGAAGTTCTTCCAGTGTACCCGCATGGCGGATGCCACGTGTCGTTCCAGGTCTTTTTCGGTCTCGTCTTCCGGGTACTTGTCATATTCGTAGAGGGCCTTGCCCTTGGCCGGTTTGCCCTGGCCGCGGGGAATAAAATCGTACTTATGGACGTCGGCCTTGAGCGTTCCCTTGTCACCGTATATAAAGGCCGCCCAGGGATATTCGGGATCGGGTGCATGGCCCCAGGTGCGATGCGTCCACACCACCGGCAGGTCGCCGAAGTCGAACGTGGCAGTCTGTGTATCCGAGATATTGGCTTTACTGTTTTTGTCCACGAGGATACCGCCGGATGAGCTGATACGTTTCGGCCAGCCCAGATCGAGCATCCAGCGGACCATGTCGAGCATGTGCACGCACATGTCACCGACAATTCCATTGCTGTACTCCATAAACGCCCGCCATCCGCGCGGATGGGCGATTCTGTTGTATGGTCGCATAGGGGCCGGCCCGGTCCACATATCCCAGTTAAGATTTTCGGGCGGGGCCGTGTCGGGTGGATTGCCGCGGGCCCGCATGTGATAGTAACAGCATATCTCGACATACCCGATTTTGCCGAGTTTGCCCTCTTTGATGATTCTGTCACGGGCCTCTATAAGGTGGGGCGTACTGCGCCGCTGCATGTTGACCTGTACGACCCTTTTATATTTACGTGCGGCCGCCAGCATGGCCTGGCCCTCAACGACGTCCGTGCTGATGGGTTTCTCGACATATACGTCGGCCCCGGCCTTGACGGCGGCTATCATCGCAAGGGCGTGCCAGTGGTCGGGTGTCGCAACGTGCACGATGTCGAGTTCTTCTTGTTTGAGCATCTCACGGTAGTCGCCGTAGGTGCGGGGCTTTTTCTTTGACACTTGCCGAGCGGCCACCATCTCAGCAGCCTCGGCCAGCATCTTGCTGTCCACATCGCACAAGGCCACGACCTCGACCGGCGCAATCTGAAGCAGGCGAAAATGTGCGGCCTTGCCATACCACCCGCAGCCAATCAGGCCCACGCGTTTGGGTTTCTGGCCGGCAAACATCGGGTTATGACCGCCTATGGCCGACAAGGCCAGAGACGCCGCACCGGCTTGAAGGAACTGTCTGCGATTCATAATAGGTCTCCTAAAGTCGAACATAAATTGATCATAGATTATACATAATCCGAGCCTCCTTTGCGAGTGCCTGTTTTGAGAGGGATGGTGTTGGTTTAAATCCTAATTGTCCGATTTTTATCTCATATTACAAGCTATTATTTTATAACAGCTTATAGAGATTTCCCCTCACTCATTTTCCAGATTGCATCTATGCAACAGTTTAGCGTCTGACATCTTCAGGCTTCAAGGGGCTTCTGATTATGCTATGAATTACCCTTCTGACAAGATTTATTGATAAGAAGTGGAACGAAAAATTGAACAATAAGGTCAATTAGAGATATATTTGCTTTTAAACTCTGAAAAACCTATCATAAATAATATACATGCGAGAATCTAAAAGCTTTATAAACGCCGAAAGATGAGTGAAAAAGAGGAAACAGCCTCTGAAGCTAAACTGCTTGTTAAAAATGCGTGGCGGCCTTTATGACCGCCACGCATGTAGAATTTGTCATGACACCGAATTAACGGCAACCTTGTAAAAATCACAGGTTGCATCCAACCATCACCATCACTTTGTAGTGAAAATCCACACGATACCGGGTGTTGTTCCTGCAGCATTAACTTCATCGATTCGCCAGTAGTAAGTTGTTTGCCTTTCGAGTCTGCCCGGTACATAAATGGTCTCGCTCTGACCCTCAGATACAAGAGGCAAATCTTCCGGGTTGGTACCAAGATATACATCGTGCGAAGTGGCATCGGTACCAGCCAGCCAGCTCAGCACTACAGTATTCCTGTTAACATCTACCTGACCGTCTGTTGGAGTCGGGTCCGTGGCCTGGCCTGGCAGAGTCAGCTCCGAGGTTGTGGCCGAGGCTTCGTTGGAGTAGCCGGACTCATTGCTCGAAGTGTCTACAGCCTTCACGACATAGTAGTATGTCATCGAGGGGGACAGGCCTGTGTCAGAGTAGTCACTCCCCGCCACATCCGAAGCGATCTCAATATATGGATCCCGATCTCAATATATGGATCCGGATTTCCTCCCTCTGTCGTCGAACGCCATACACTGTAGTGTGACAGGTCCGGCTCGGTGTTATCAGCCCAGTCTATGTCTATCTGGGTGGCGCCGGCAGATGTGGCTGTTAGACCGGTTGGAGCTGCCGGAGGGTCGGTATCAGGTTCGCCTGTACTGATATACATATTATCGATGGAAATCGTATCAAATGACATGTTGCCTGCTGTTTGATCGGTGTCTGTGACACGAATGTAAACAGTTCCCGCCGTTGAAGCCGGCAGCACATAATTCTGTACCGTTTTGTATGTCTCGGTCACCGTCACCATGTCTGTATAAGTCGAATCATCCGTCGAGTACGCAAAGACAAAGTCATCGCCATCATCGCTGTCGGTCTTATAGGCCTCCAAATAGAAAG
>SMTZ1_10008026_pt1 | contig 10554 bp, 12 predicted proteins | sample DeeMarSWOR136_30_FD_25667 | JGI IMG/M metagenome (IMG submission 25667) | reverse complement strand
AAGATGATCAAAAACGTAAAGTAGGATACGTTGTCATTTGACGTAATACTTTTCTATAAGTTTTCTTACCTTTGGCGGGAAAAAATGCAGGTATTTTTCAGGGTTTTCCCTGATATAAGTCGAATGCAGGCCTCTTGTAGGATTTCTGTCAAACTCTATTTTTTTTGGTTCTTTTGGCAGAACAATGGTTCCTGATTCTCCCTCCACCCGAAAGGGGAAGGTTTTCCATCCTGATTCCCCATCAATACTGTAAGATTTACCTTGGTAGTAGTTGTATTTTTCCCCCTCGTAGTTGTTAACCAAGAGTTTAGTCTTTCTAAGTATCTTTTCGTAATTACAAAAGGTATCAAAATTCAAAAAGGCGTCAAAACCGAGCAATAGGTAATAATCTTTAAAGGGAAGGAGGTTATTTGAACTCACTATTTCAAGGATTCTGTCACCGGTGTTTTTATCCTCACCTCCTTTGTAGTCTATTTTGATGTCAAATTTGGGTTTCTCCAGAAGATAATGGCATTTTTTCATGACCTTGGGGAAACTATCCCTTTCGATCCATGGCCTGAGGTTCTCTTTCTGGAGGGGTAACTCATCCCACCAGGCCTCTATTATTTCCTTCCTCTGCTCCACCTTCTTCCCGTTCTTGTAAGAAAGCAGTATGATAACTTCCTTGATATCGTTTTCTTTTGCGAAGTAAAGCGTCTGCGACATGTGGCATGTGTGGAATGGATCGAATCCTCCGGGCTCTATCATTATCTTCTTCATATGTTTCACTTTCCTTGATATTCAATCAAAAAGTAGTTATGTTTATCTTTTTATTCTTTTGCCCCCTCCTCCAGCTCCCTGATTTTCATTTATATAAAACCAGCTAGTATAAAAAATCTATATGCTTTATTTGAGACGCACAATCAACTATGAATATCCGATAGAGGAAGCGGATGTCGTTCTTGCTGGAATTCCCTGGGATTTCTCACAGACTGGTTTTCCCACTAGGTACGGTCCCCTGTTCATAAGGGAAGCCCTTCGTAATCTTGTGGGGTACGACCCGGGTTCGAAAATCAACGTTTTCGAGAAATACAAATTCTGCGATCTCGGGGACATAGAGGTCGTTCCCGGGAACTGGAAGCTCACGGAAGAGAGGATAAGGGATACGGTGAAATCCATTTTCGAAGTGAACCCCAAGGTTTTCCCCATATTCCTGGGTGGGGATCATTTGATCACGCTTGGGGTATTGAACTCCCTTAAACCCAGGAAACTAACGGTGGTTGACTTTGACGCGCACAGGGATCTGGCAAAGGAATATTTGGGCGAACGATATTCGCATTTCACCTGGGCTTATCACGCAATTAAAAACTTCGAGATCAGACAAATAGGTTGCCGTTCTTGGACGAAAGAGGAGGAAAAAACTTCGAAAAGGGTTAAAGATGATCTTAAAAACATAAAGAATCCTGTTTACCTCACGATAGATCTGGACGTTTTGGAAACGAATGATGTTGGAACTCCTGAACCGGGAGGAATGAGTTTCAAGGAATTAACAAAACTTCTGAAAGAGATTTGCAAACATAAGTTAATCGGGATGGATATAGTTGAATCCGCAGCGACAAAAATAAACTCTGAAAGTTCAATAATCTCTGCAAATCTTATAAAAAAAGTTTTGAGTTTTTTGAAAAAATAAAAAATTTTAAATACTTATTTTGTTTTAATAATAATTGAAAATAAAATTGAAAATTTTCAATAGGAGGTTGTTAAGATGGCTGCAAAGAGAAGGGCAAAGGCAAAAAAAAAGGCAAAAAGAAGAAGATAAAGATTAGTTAATTTGTTTGTTTTTAAAGGAAGAGGATATCCCATAAGCCTGGAAGAAGACGTTTAATCCTCTTCTCTATTTTTTATAATTTTCATGATCTTGCTTGTTTTGTGTCCTTTCAATTCATCCTTTATCCTTATTATTTCGCAATCGATTCCTTCCTTGGCCAGCATTTTCTTCAATTCATTCTCGCTCATTCTTTGGTCATATCCGATAACTATCACATTGGGTTTTTCTTTTCGAACAACAGTCATGAAATCCGTCTCGTCCCCTATCACAACTTTATCAGCTATCCCCAGTTTTTCCAGATTTTTCTTTCTTATTTTTTGATCAAGAACAGGGTATCTTTTAGTTAAGCGGGCGGTTCGATTGTTTGCGACAACAATGATCAGATAATCCCCGATCTCCTTCGCCTTTTTCAGAAATAGCTCGTGCCCAGGGTGGATCACATTGAAAACACCGCCCACGAGGACCTTCTTCATATAATAACCCTTCTAGACTATCTTTAAAAAATTATTTTTTGAGAGAAAGAGCCTCAACAGGACAGAAGTTAACACAGATCCCGCAGTTAACACATTTTTTCGGATCACAGACAATTCCGTGTTCTGTCAGATCCAGGGCTACCTGCGGACATACTCCTACACATCCCCCGCATCTCAAGCACTTATTCTTGTCAGCCTTCACGCTCATTCAAATCGCCTTTTTTATGATAACTATATGCCTTAGCATTTAAATATTTTTGTTAAAGTTAGGTTATATGGAAATGATGTGATAGCATGTCGGAAGGTTATGGATTCGGAAAGATCATACTGTTCGGGGAACATTTCGTAGTTTACGGTCTGCCGGGTATAGCCTCCGCTGTCGGAGACAAGACCATCGCAAGAATCGAGAAATCAGACAGATACGAATTGATAGACAACCGACCAGCCACTGATGGGTATAAAATTGAAAAGAAAGATGAGATGGATCGCTCGATGAAATTTATTCTGGACTTCATGAAGATAGATGTTGAGAAAAACCCTGTAAGAATTACGCTGGCAGGGAATCTGTTCTGCACGAGCGGGATAGGAGCGAGCGCTGCCATGGCGACGTCGATTGCCCGCGCGTTTTCCGAATATTTCAACCTCGGACTGGATGATAATCAGATCAACCGAATATCATACGAGGGGGAAAAGGGATCTGCAGGAACTCCTTCAGGGATCGATAACACGTGCGCGACCTTCGGAGGACTGCTCTGGTTCGAGAAGAACATGCAAGGAGGGGAGAACAAAATCGAACTTCTGAAAATAAAGAAACCGATAGAGATCGTTCTGGGGAACACGGGTCTCTCATCCGTTACGAGCGAAGTGGTCGCGGACGTGAGGAAGGCGAAGGAAGCCCATCCAGATAAATACGAGAAAATATTCAGGGAGTACGAAAGGCTTGTGAAGGAAGGGAGAGGGGCTTTGGATAACTATGACCTGGAGAAGCTCGGGAAGCTCATGGATGAGAATAACCGACTTCTCAAAGAGATTAATTTGTCATGCAAAGAAGCGGAGGAAATAATACGGATAGCGAAAAGGAACGGAGCGCTCGGAGCGAAGATGACAGGAACGTGTAGAGGAGGGTATGTTATCACGCTTACCCCAGGGAAAGATATTCAGAAAAAAGTCGCAGAGGCGATAGAGGCGAAGGGATTCGAAACGATGAAAACTACTATTGGTGCTTGAATTTCACTTCTTGTACTGTTGCCCAACTACTATCATATTCAGGTTGTGATCAGGGGATGTTTGATGTGGGTTATCATCTATTAAACCCTCTTCTATAAGTTTGTTAATCAAGGGAGTATCAAGCAAGAATCCAGCATCTTTTAGTTCTTCTTCGTAAATCCATTCCGGGCAATGCCCCTCAACAGCAAAGAAGTCCTGATCTGGGGTGAACTCGCCCCTTATTATAAGTCCTTGCCTATCCTTATTCCAGGTATTCCAGTAATGAGAAAATACTTCGAGATTTTTTAAGTCAAAATATCCTATTCTCGACAGTTCTTTTAAGGCATCTGGAAACTGTTTGATGAAGGACTTGATCCCTTCTTCTTTTTTGGGCCAGTCCATTCTTTTAAGGAGCCACTGGTAAACAAATGTAGGACTCTCCCAAATCCTTGAATGCCAGTCACCTGAAACGAAAACTCCTCCATATTTGCCGTTTTCTTTTTCTGTTTCTATCCTTAGACCGTTCTTTTTTAAAGCATATGCAACCGCCTTGAAGGCAGGCCCCAGATATGCGTGGTGATGTATGGATGCAACTTGTATAGCTATATCAAAATAGTCAGCGCTCACTTCTCTTGGTATATCTATGTCCCTTCCCAAAACAGAATCGAAATGTTTACCTTCCTTAAGACCCAATGTTTTCTCTAAGAAATCCTTCGATGCCATGATGTTTTTTTCAGAAGGGTCTATTAGGAAAGCATAAACCTTGTCCCATTCCTCCTTCGGTAGTTGGGAATAAACAGCTTTTATGGATCTTCCACCTCCTGCTCCTACATCAATAATCTTGACATCATCAACAACTTCATGAATTAGATACGCAGCTATTGTTCCGCATACGTTTCTCAACGTGAAAGAAAAGCTACCCACACCTGAGTGAACCGCGGCATCGGCGACTCTTTGCATCTGTAGGGGTCCGCCAGTCCATTCTTTAATGTAAAGTTCATCGCTTTCCTCTTTATATTTTCCTTCAGGTATTCCCCAATTTTTATAAAATCTTTCATTTATCCTTTTCGCGGATTCGAATTTTATTGGCATGAATTTATTATCAGGCGTCCATTTGTCACTCATATTAAACACAATATTTTCCTATATTTTTCTTTGGATCCACTGCTATTTCGAGAATCGATTCTGCATTTGGTTCACCAACTGCATAAAGCATGGGTATTTCATTTCTTTCGTAGACCCTTCTCAGTATACTGTTGTTGGGTCTGAATGCTATTATGTTTCCTCCCTTTGACTTTATCTCTTTCAACATTTCTGTGTCTGGCTCCGCAGATTCAACGTACAGAATCTCGAAAGGTTCAAGGTTGAGTTTAGAAATTGCTCTGCGAACTACGTCAGAGCTGTCATACGGTCCCTTAAAACACGATGCTATTTTTGCGTCATCTATTTCCAGAATTTCTGGTTTAAACAACCTTTTTTCTCCATCCACGTAGACGAATGTTTCTGGGGCCTCGACATGATCAATACCACCCATTCTTTTTGCAACCGCATGGATAAAAGGTGAAATTCCAATAGACGAAGCCAATTGATACACACCCCTTTCCTTCAATTCTTTAACAACCTTATCTATACCTTTGGTTAAATCCGTGGCGTTTGCTATCTCTTTTATGGTTTTCATTTCAACTCCTTTTGCAAATGCCTGCGTTATGCCCGTTATTCTTTTTCTCATTCTTCCAGCGTATTCTTCGTGTTCTTCAAGAGAATAAGAAGATCCAGGCCACGGACCTCCGATAAGATCACCAAGCAGACCTGCAACATTTATAACAACTTTGCCGTATCTTTTGAGCCTTGCCTTCAAGCTTCTAACGTCCGTTTCTGTTATGTACTGATTTTTTTTAAGAGCATCTATAACTTCGTTTACTGGTTTATTTGGATCTAAACATATGTCCCAGGAAAATCCCTCCCAGAAAACATTTTCAGCACTATAAGCAACGGCCTTTACGCTCACTTAAATCCCTCTCATTTTATTACTTTTAAATGGTTATTAAATCTTTTAAAGCTTTTCCATTAAATTCGACCTTTAACGAATTTATTTAAATAAATATTTAAAACGTTAAGACATTTTCTCTATAAGGTGATATTCATGAATTTAAGGGAATTTGTTGATGTAATCGACAAGAAGGGGATGCTCGTCAGGGTTAAGAAGCCTGTAAGCACGGAATACGAGATCTCCACGATCGTGAAAAGGCTTAAGGGAAAGCCTGTCCTGTTCGAGAACGTTAAAGGCTTTCGAATGCCTGTTGTTTCGAACGTGTGTTCGACCAGGGATTTGGTGTGTTTAGGTTTGGGGATAGAGAAAAAGGATTTGATACGGAGGCTAACGGAGGCGATCGATCACCCGAAAGAGCCGAAAGTTACGAAGGGGGAATACGAGGAGATTCCCTGCGACCTTTCCAAGCTCCCGATTCTAACTTATTACCCGAAAGACGGAGGGCCTTACATAGCATCAGGGATAGCGATAGCGAAGGATAAGGAATACGGTATTAATGCCTCCTATCACAGGGCTATGATCATAGGAAAGGATAAGCTCGTTTTGAGAGTCCTTGAACGCCATCTGAACGAGTTCATGAAGAGGGGTTTGAAGGAATTCGCTTTTTGCATAGGAAACCCTACAACCGTCCTTATCGGCGCTGCGATTTCGGCCGAGCTGGGAAAGAGCGAATTGTCGATAGCGAACGCGCTCAGCGAAACGGGGGTTGTCGAGCTAGGAAGGCATGTCGTTCCGGAAAGCGAAATCGTGATGATATGCGAATTCACAGGGGAACTCGCGGACGAAGGGCCTTTTTTGGACTTGACAGAGACGTTCGACATCGTTAGAAAACAGCCTGTAGCGAAGGTGAAAAAGATATTCGCCAGGAAGGATTCGATCTTCCACGCTTTACTTCCGGGGGATCTGGAGCACAAGATTCTTATGGGAATGCCGAGGGAGCCTACGATTTTCCGTGAGGTTTCGAAAGTTTGCGAATGCCTTGACGTTTACGTGACACCGGGCGGCTGTTCATGGCTGCACGGAGCTGTGAAGATAAGGAAGAAGAATGATGAAGATGGAAAGAAAGCAATTGAAGCGGCCTTCAAAGGTCACACGTCAATGAAACACGTATTTATCGTTGACGAGGATATAGATATTGAAAACCCGAACGAGATAGAGTGGGCGATGGCTACCCGCTTTCAGGGAGACAGAGATATAATTATGAAAGCTAAGGAGAAAGGTTCGTCTCTTGACCCTTCGTCCGACATGGCAACGAAGGAGACCACAAAAATAGGGTTCGACCTCACGACCCCCATGAAAACAACGGGGAAGGATTTCAGAAGGCCGGATTTACCCATGAGGGTCAGGATTGAAGATTATGTGTAGGTTTTCTGATGAGCTGGCAGAAATGGTACGGAGTTTTTCTTGAAGAGGCAAAAAACCAACTTGAGGAAGCCCCGAAGGTTTCACCTGCACATAAAACAGATCACATATTAAGGGTATGGAATAAGTCTAAGATTCTTTGTAAAAGACTAAACGGTGATCTAGAAGTTATGGTTGCTGCTGTGATGCTTCACGATCTGGGAAGGCACCATGGACTTGAAATACACGGAAAGAAGTCAGAAGAACTCGCAAAACCCATACTTGAAAAACATCATTTCCCAAAAAACAAAATTCCAAAAGTTTTGGAGGCGATATCGCAGCACGACTATAATTTTCCGTCATACAAAAGAAAATTGCTAGAAGCGAAAATACTTTACGATGCGGACAAAATGGATGCTTTCGGGATCACCGGCGTGTATAGGCACGTACTTTTCGTGGAGGCTGGTAGAATTAAAATGAAAGAAGTTCTTCCTTTACTTGAAAAGAGATGGAAGGGGTTGAGTTTTGAAGAAAGCAGGAAAGTGGCGAAGAAAGATTATGAATACATAGTTAACTTTTTTAAAACCTTACAAAAAGAATTTGATAAGAGGTGATGATTATGGAACTCACGAAAGAGCAAAGGGACATGCTTGAAGGGAAGAGAGGGAACGCTGTCAAGAAATCCATGTCGATCCTTGTCGCCCTCGGGGAGATATACGGGGCGAAGAGGCTGATACCCGTAACGAGCGTCCAGATCTCGGGCGTTAGTTATGATAACTTGGGAGATGCGGGTCTCGAATTCCTGGATGAGATGGCAAAGGACGGGAAGGCGAGGGTGAAAACCACTCTGAATCCCGCTGGCATGGATATGGAGAACTGGAAAGCGTTGGGGATAGATCCCGGCTTCGCTGAAAAACAGAAACTCGTAATCGAGGCTTTCGAGAAGATGGGCGTGGAAGCCACTTGTACGTGCACGCCTTACTTCATAGGCAACAAGCCGAAGTTCGGGGATCACATTGCCTGGGGAGAGAGTTCAGCTGTCACGTATGCAAATTCTGTTCTTGGAGCAAAAACCAACAAGGAAGGCGGTCCGAGTAGCATAGCCTCCGCTCTTACGGGGTTCACCCCTGAATACGGGCTTCACCTTGATGAGAACAGGCAGGCACAGTTTGTTGTGGAGGTTAAGGCGAAAGTGGGCAATCCGATGTTGTTTGGTGCGCTAGGGAACGTGGTAGGAAAGCTTGCAAAAGGCCGGATCCCGCTTATAACAGGGATAAAGAAGACGACAACGGAGGATTTGAAGGCGTTGTCCGCTTCTATCGTAACTTATGGAGGAGCTCCTCTGTTCCATATAAAGGAGATAACCCCTAACAAAACTAAAATTCCGAAGGAGAGGATCGTTGTTAATCAGAAGGATATTGATAACGCTGTAAAAGAGATGAACGATGCGGAGGATGTGGAATTCATCTTCCTTGGGTGTCCGCACTGCTCGATGGAGGAGATCAAGAATATCGCTAAACTTCTGAAAGGCAAGAAGGTCAGGAAAGAACTGTGGATCGGGGTGGCTAGACCAATAAAGAGGATCGCGGATGAAGTGGGCTATTCGAAAATAATAGAGGAGTCAGGGGCGAAATTCGCATGCGATACCTGTCACGTGGTCGCTCCATTGAAGGGGAGATTCACTTCGATCGCGACGAACTCGGCTAAAGGAATCTTCTACGGAAGAGGGAAAAACAACTTCAAAACCATATTCAGAACGCTCGAGGAGTGTATAAGATTGGCGGTGGAAGAATGAAGGGAAGAAAGATATTCGGTGGTAAGGCAGAAGGAGAAGCGATAGTCTCGAACGAAGGGATTTCCTTTTACGGCGGGGTTGATCCGGATACGGGGGTCGTGACGGAGAAGGGACATCCGCTGGAGGGAAAGAACATTACGGGGAAAATTCTGGTTTTCCCTACAGGGAAAGGATCGACAGTCGGTTCATATACGATATACAGGCTGAAGAAGAACGGCAAAGCTCCTCTCGCTATCATCAACAGGGAATGCGAAACCGTCGTTGCGGTGGGAGCGATAATTTCGGAAATCCCGTGCGTGGACAAGATAGATACAGAAAGGATAAAGACAGGGGATAAGCTTAGGATAAAAGCGGATGAAGGGATAGTGGAACATGCCTGAGAAATTAATAGTAGGTATATCCGGGAGTTCCTGCTCGGTTATTGGTGTTCGGCTTCTGGAGGTAATGAGGAAGCTTGGGATAGAAACACACCTCGTTATAACCGAAACTGCTAAAAAACTGATCGAGCACGAAACCTCTTACAAGGTCAAGGATGTAGAGAAGCTCGCCTCGAAGGTTTACAATAATAATGATCTTTTCGCTTCGATCGCTTCCGGATCCTTCCGAACGAAGGGTATGGTTGTTATTCCGTGCAGCATGAAGACGTTGGGAGGGATCGCATCCGGATACTCGGATAACCTCTTGCTGAGGGCAGCGGATGTTTGTCTTAAGGAGAGGAGGAAGCTCGTTCTTGTAGCCAGAGAAACCCCGTTAAGCTACATTCATATAGAGAACATGCGGAGGGTTACGCTAGCGGGAGGGATAATACTTCCTCCTGTTATGACCTTATATTCAAAGCCGGAAAAAATAGAAGAGATGGTTGACCACATAATAGGGAAGGTTCTGGATTCATTGGGAATAGGAAACAGAATTTACAAAAGGTGGAGTTAAATTTTCCTTTCCTCTTCGGCGAAGTATTTTTTGAATTTGTCAAGAACCTCATTTTTTATTTCATTCTTAAGTTTCTCGAATTTTTTCCGGAGTCTTTCTGTTTTTTCAGTCAGCAACATTTCGCAGACCCCTTCAACATCCTGTTCTATTAACTTCAGTATTATGAAATAATGCCTCCTCTCCTTTGCGATTTTATGTAGTTTGGAAAAGCCCAGAAAAACGAGCGAATTTTTAGCGTGTTCCAGATCAGAGGTTTCAAGTGTCCTTCTGAAAAAGCTGTTTGGGTAAATCCTGTGATAAGCGTTCAGAGAAATCAAACACACGCTAGCGGAGTCCATAGATTTAATTTGTTTTAAATTTAAATAAGGTTTCCATATTCTTTTAATTATGAAAAATCTGGTCTTTGTTAAGCTCGGCGGATCTCTGATAACGGATAAATCCAGGCCTTACACGATCAGGGAGGAAGTTATAAAAAGGATCTGCAAGGAAGTGCACGAGGCGAGGGATGGAAAACCTCTTCTGATAGGGCATGGGGGAGGGAGCTTCCCTCATGTCTCGGCGAGCAAATACGAGACCCATAAGGGTTTGATAAACGATAAGAGCTGGGAGGGATTCGTTCGAGTGCAGGATGATGCGGCGAAACTTAACAGGATTATTATTTCTTCGCTCATTGGGGCAGGGGTGAAGGCGATATCTTTCCAGCCTTCAGCTTCCTGCATCGCCAAGGATGATCAGATAATTGAATGGTATACGAAACCTATCGAGTCTGCTTTGTCCGAAGGTCTGATACCGGTTCCTTACGGGGATGTGTGCCTTGATCTCAAAAAGGGATTCTGCATAATCTCGACAGAGGAGGTGTTCAGGTTCCTCGCGAAAAAACTTAAACCGGAGAGGATCATAATGGTGGGAAAAACGGACGGGGTTCTAGATTCGGAGGGAAACATAATCAAGG
>SMTZ1_10008023_pt1 | contig 10555 bp, 5 predicted proteins | sample DeeMarSWOR136_30_FD_25667 | JGI IMG/M metagenome (IMG submission 25667) | reverse complement strand
ATATTTCCGGAGCCATTTGCAGCTATGGCATGTGCTTCATCACCAATGTCTGCTGGTCCATTGTATCTTCTCACCCATGCAGTGTCCACATACTGAGCAAAACAAGGTACTGCCCACAAAAAGAAGAGTAAAATCATACAAATCTTTGTTTTCATCTTACACCTCATTTCTTACGGTTCATGACATATATGAAACGTATTGTCTTCACCCTCAACAGATTGGTGCTGGGCCGGACTTCAGCAAATAGTTTATCAGATATACTACGTCAGAGATGGTTACCTCTCCATTTCCACCTGCGTCCGCGCAGGAAGTATAAGGAAAGGGATCGCAGTGCGGTGGTGAGCCACTCTTGAAAAGGTAAAAAGTAAGATAAACAGCGTCGGAAATATCCACTTTACCATCCCCATTTACATCACCACAAAGAGTATAGGAAGTATCCTTTGTTACCGCATCTGAGGAAACATAATCGTCACTGTACTGGTATAGTCCACCATCAGAGCAATATGACCAGGCTTGATAGAAATAATGGTGCAAAGGTTCAAGGCCTGTGTCCAAAAATGTGAGTCCTGGTGAATTACATATTACCGTTCCTTCTCCTCTGGCCCAGGTTGGAGCGTCATTTCTTTCAATGGTAACCGTATCCGCAGATTCTGATTTTCTCCAGCTCAGATAAATAGTGCTGCAAGTCGTGGCCACTGCTATGAAATTCGTTGGTGGTAATGGTTTGGTTAAGAAGGTATGTTCTTCACCGCCATCCCAGCCTGTCACATTCTCCGCCTTGGTATTAAAGTAGTAGACCTCTCCTTCTGTTAAACCAGTGAGATCTTTGATGAATTCTGAACCGGTTGTCAACACCCCTAATGATTCACTGTGGGAATAAGGCACCCCGGAGTCACTGTCCCACAACAGCCAACAGAAAGTTTCCAGTCCGCCATCGCTTTCCAGATAACCACGAATTGTCGCAGTAGTCTCTTCCACATTGATGGCATCCAGGGTAGTGACAATTGGATTTCCTGCGCTAGCTTCCCCCTCGTAAGGAATATAATTATGCTTGGTGATGGTTACGTACAAAGTCCCCACAGTAGCAGGCGAAGGATATAAAGTTATATAACCATTGGCATCTGTATATCCCCTTTCATAAACCTCATTCCCTTTCCACAAACAAACGTAAGCTGACTCCACAGAGGCATGGGTTGTGAAATCCTCGACATATACCTCAAATGGCGAGGTACCTACGGGAACGATTAATGGAAAAGATGCGACAAAACTGTCGGGCTCATCAGTCCAGATCGGCATCTCCGGCTCTCCTAAGAGACTGAACTCCCACTCACAATGTTTACTCATCGCATCCGACTGACTGAATTGATGTTTGCTGTCTGCAAGTGTAAGTCCCAAATTGTGCATGTCGCGAGTAAATAGCCCTCTCCACCATTCAATATCCAGGGCACATGATAGGCTATAAGGATTACAAATACTGTAATAAGTCAAACGGGTGGCCCCCACAAAAGCCACTCCTCCCTGGTTAGGATTGTATATAACAAAACATTCTGACATACAATTAGTATAGTCCATAGCATTCACTAAACAACCCATGGAAACTACCACTGACATTTGGTCATCATTCTCTAATCCAAGTACATCCGATCTGTAGATGCTTAATTGATGGTTTATGTGACCTGTTCCCATCTGGCCATCGTTGGCATGATCTGCATGATTTACCAGATGCTGACCGGCATTCAGATAGTTTACTACACTGTCCTTATGGTTCCCGCTATCAGAATCATAGACCTTGGTGATCTCGAAATCCATCGGAATATAGCTTTCAATACTGTCCTTCAGATACTCAGCATGAGTACAGGTATCAAGATCCATTCCTACAAGCAACATGTCCAAAAGGTACTCTTCCCGTGGAGGGTCTTTTTCATATTTCAAGATCTTATCCACAAACCTGTTAATATCGAAAGAGCTCATTACTGTGACTCGACCTACAAAAACCTCATGCTCCCAATCATCATCGTAATCAGAGTAGTATTGATCACTCGGGGTGCTTTCATTGTAATGGGTTCTATACTCAAATGGAACAACCTCGTCCTCACCTCCCAGAAGGAAGTAGGGTGTTCCCCAGGTGGAATGAGCGTCAATGATGAAGTTGCGGATCTTTTCTTGGTTGCTCGCCCCGCTGTAATTGTCATATATCCAATCCTTGTCCACCACAGTATCCTTTACCCCCTTTTTTGTGTGCCAATGAGTTAGTCTCTGAAAATCAGGAGCATATGAGGCAGAGGTAATAATCAGGTGATCAAAAGGTCCACCAGGAGGCAGCATTGAACCTCTGGTCGTGGAGGGTGCCCGTAATTCCACATCTTGAGGATTGTCCACCATTTCTTTGATCATATGCTCGTAGACCTTTCGATTTTTGTCTGAAATATTCGGTGAGAGATAATCGCCGCATTCATATCCACCAACGCTTTCTACAACTAAAGTGATGGAACTATGAAACATAAGTCTTCCTTCAGCCGGAATGTATTGCAAAGGGTGAATCAAAATGTGAGCGATGCTCTGACCGGCTACATCGCCTTGATGAATAAACTCCACCATCTTTGATGGATATGGTTGGGTTGAAGCATAAGTCTTTTGATCAGGTTGAATGAAATCAAAATTTTCATCTGTTGAGGTAATTTTTCTTGGAGCCTGAGCTGGAAAGATTTTGAACTCACCGGAGATTTGATCCGTTTTTACATCCACAGCATAAACCCTGGTAACGGACATTCCTGCAGGTAGTGCGATTCTTAGCTCCTTTAATGGTAACATTGGTTTTCCTGGATCATTCAGCCAGCCATGTTGTTTGAGTCTTACAAAATCGTACCCCATTATCTCATCAAACCAGAGATCGCCCAAAGAAAATCTAACAGGGTAATGGATTTGATAGTTGCCATCTGATGTCAGTGGTTGCGTAACTAACAAACAAAAGCCAATCGACAACAATATCACCAGTACTCTAAATTCTTTCATGCTGCCATCCTTTTTTGAGGTAAATCGTGATACGGGTTACAAGGCAAGATGAGTTCGACTTCATAGAGCTAAGCCTCTCAAGTCTTTCCACCCCACCTTAGAAAAAGCAATTCTACCCAGCCAGCATCTTCCCTGTTAAAATTAAGATAATCCAAATTCCTCTGAAAATCAAGTAGATTTCTTCTAACAAAAGCTCCTACAACCTGAGAAAATCACCATACAATTTAGCAGGTCATGTTGAGATATATCCTGTAGGTTATTATATGCTTCCCTTTTCAACAGATAGGCGGCTCTCCTCCTTTCAACAAATAGTTTATTAGATAAACCACATCAGAAATCGTCACCTCTCCATCTCCATTGGCATCTGCACAGGAAGCATAAGGCTCAGGTGGGCAAAGCGGAGGAGTTCCGTCTTTGAACAGGTAAAGGATGAGATAAACTGCATCAGAAATATCGCACTTCCCATCGCTGTTGGCATCGCCACACGATGGTGCAAAATAAAAACTCCAAGTTTCAGTAGACCACCTCTCGGCTCCCCAATTATCGTAAGCTCTGACCTTCCAATAATAAGTGTCAATATCCAAGGTGCCAGTAACCTTACTGAGTGGCAAACTATCATAGACAACGGTCGAATCAGGATTAAAATCCAACTCTGTGCTCAGATGAAGGTCATATCTGATTTGATCGCCGAAATTAGGATCATATGGAGTTTGCCAGCGAAAAGTAACAGAATCAGAAGTAGTATCTTCGTCTGCTGGAGAAATAAGCGAAAAAGCCCAAGGAGGTTGGTTGGCAGGAACCTGGGTCAGATTTCTTAGAATGGAAATGCTGTCACTATTATAATTAGACACAGCCAGGTCAAAATCCCCTTCACCATCTAAGTCCGCACAGAAAATTGATATAGGAGCACCCAAAACATCATAATCAACTTTGTTTTGAAAAGTTCCATCTCCCTTGTTCTTCAAGATGGAGATATTATCTCCATGATAGTTTGCCACGGCCAAATCAAAATGGGAGTCCCCATCAAGATCCGTTCCAAAAACAGAGATGGGATAGCTGCCTACAGCATAGTCTGCACGAACAGGAAATGTAGCATCTCCATTGTTTTTCAGGACCGAGATACTGTCGTCTCCGGAATTCGCCGTGACCAGGTCCAAATCCTCATCGCCATCCAGATCCGCACAGAAAACATATTGAGGCATGCTTCCTGTTAGGTAATTGCCTAAATCAGGAAAAGCTCCCTCTCCGTCGTTTTTTAAAACAGAGACATTGTTGCTCATCACGTTGGCAATGGCTATATCCCGATCGCCATCCGCATCCAAATCCGCACAAAAGGTGGAACGAGGACCACTGCCTACCTGATAGTTTACTTTATCATGAAAACTCCCATTTCCGTTGTTTTTAAATATCGAGATGCTATCGATATCATAATTTGCGACAACTATGTCAAGATCATGGTCGCCATCCAGATCAGCGCTCGAGACATGAACAGGATCTGATCCTGCAAAATAACCGCTGTCGATCTCGAAAACCGCATTCCCATCGTTCTTAAGAACATAGAGGCTGTCCAAATGGTGAGCCGTCACCACTAAATCCAAATCTGAGTCGCCATCCAAATCTGCGGGGAAACCATAACTCAGATTAGCTCCTATCATAACACTGTCCGAACTCAGAAAACTGCCTGATCCATCATTTTTTAGGACATAAACTTTCCCACCAAAATCATCCGCCACAGTTATGTCCAAATCACCATCCCCATCCAAGTCAGCACAAAAAACGGAATGAGGATGATCTCCTGCAGGATAGTTGACCGCCGGGGCGAAGGGGATGGAATCGTATTGAATGTATTTTATGGTGGCATAGTCCATATATGTCCCGCTTCCCACACTCAATCCGGTCACATAGACATTGCCTGAATCATCCACATCTATGGCAAAAGTGCGATCCCCTTCGTTTCCCGGGCCATTGTATCTTTGGACCCAGACCTCATTACCAGACGTATCATACTTCATGGTAACATAGTCATAGTCTGTGCTACCACCCCAGCTTTCTGCAGTGACATAGACATCCCCCGAACCATCCAGGGTTATGGCCCAACCGCATTCATTTCCATTCTCAGCTTCGTTGTTGTATGTTGTCTTCCAGAGCTCCGTGCCCTCAGACCCGTCATACTTTATGGTGACACAGTCATAGCCCGTCCCGTTGCCCCAACTTCTTCCGGTTACGTAGACGTCACCTTTATCATCCAATGCTATGGCATGAGCCTGATCATTGACGTTTCCCGCTCCATTGTATCTTCTCACCCAGGCGGTATCCCCATCGGGATAATACTTTGTGGTGGCATAATCATCGTATGTCCCGCTGCCATAACTCCATCCGGTCACATAGACATTGCCCGAACCATCTATGGCGATGGCCTGTGCATTATCCTCGCCGTTTCCCGGTCCATCATATCTTCTGACCCAGGCAGTATCTCCATCAGGATAATACCTTATGGTGGCATAGTCACCGTTTGTTCCGCTACCCAAACTCCATCCGGTCACGCAGACATTGCTTGAACCATCCACAGCTATGGAATAAGCCTGATCCAGGTCGTTTCCCGGGCCATTGTATCTTCTTACCCAGGCAGTATCTCCGTTAGAGTCATACTTTATAGTGGCATAGTCATCCCCTGTGCCGCTGCCCACACTCCATCCGGTCACATAGATATTGTCCAAACCATCCACAGCTATGGCATAAGCGACATCCACGCCGTTTCCCGGGCCGTTGTATCTTCTCACCCAAGCAGTATCTCCGTTAGGCTCATACTTTATGGTGGCATAGTCAAGCGTTGCCTCGGTTCCAAAACTATATCCGGTCACATAGATATTGTTTGAGCCATCTAAAGCTATGGCAAAAGCTAAATCATGGCCGCCCGGGCCATAGTAATTGTATCTTTTTACCCACAGCTCGTTGCCAGCTGCATCATACTTTATGGTGGCATAATCATGCGCTGTGCCGTCAGCCCAACTATGTCCGGTCACATATACATTGCCCGAATCATCGATAGCCATAGCTTTAGCATAATCTTCGTCGTTTCCCGGGCCATTGTATCTTCTCACCCAGGCAGTATCTGCCACTTGAATGGGAAAAGCAGGTATTGCCCAAAGAGAGATTAGTACAATTAAACAAATCTTTTTCTTCATCTTAAACCTCGTTCCGACGTTTTGCGACACATATTAAAATTATTGTCCTACTGCTCAGCAGATAGGCGGATCTCCTCCTTTAAGTAAATAGTTGATTAGATAAACCACATCAGAAATTGTTACCTCTCCATCCCCATTGGCATCAGCACATATGGTATATGACTCCGGACAATCTGGAGGATCACCATTCCTGAATAGATAAAGGACAAGATAAACAGCATCTGAGATATCAACCTTCCCATCTCCATTAACATCTGCACAGATCACCTCACATATTGTAGTAACTGTAACAGCTGGCGAAGCCACTTCTGTTGAAGGATTGGTAACTATAGTGGGAGGTGAAGTTACCACTGTAAATGGGCTGGTAACTGAGCAGGAAACACTCATGACGGTCGATGTGACAAATTCACCAATGCATGTGTTTCCCCGGTGATTCAGCTTAGTAAGCATGAAATCCGAATCGCCAGTCCCGAAGGAACTAGTAAATCCCCCTACTATATACGCTCCATCGAATGTCTGCTCAACAAAAAGCCCATAATCATGGTTATTACCTCCACACGTGCGACTCCACAAGATTTCACCAAGGGAATCAGTCTTGATCATATAGACATCGCTACTGTCCACACCAAAAGAATATGTCACTCCCGCCACTACGTAACCTTCATCTGAGGTTTGCTGTACACAAAACCCGTAATCAAAACTGTTACTGCCATATGTGCGAGTCCACAGCATGTTACCGAGGGAATCAGTCTTTATCAAATACATGTCATGCCCTCCTGCACCAAAGGAATTTGTGCCTCCTGTGACTGTATACCCCCCGTCCATGGTCTGCCTCACAGACTCGGCTCCTTCAGATCCGCTGCCACCATAACCACGGACCCACATAGTGTCTCCATTTTCATCCGTTTTAATCAAGTACACATCCCCTTCACCACCCAGAGGCGCTGTGAATCCAACGACTATATACCCTCCATCTGTAGTTTGCTGGACAGAATAAATCTCCTCGTTATTACTGCTGCCATACATACGGGTCCACTGGACGTCACCAAGGGAATCGGTCTTGATAAGATAGAAATCTTGATAACCGGCACCGAAAGAGAATGTCCTTCCTCCGATTATATAGCCTTCATCAGAAGTCTGCTGCACAAAATGGCCAACATCCCGATCAATCCCCCCATAGGTGCGGTCCCATAAAACAGCTCCTATCGAATCAGTCTTAATCAGATAGACATCCCAATCACCAGTACCAAAAGAGCTTGTATATCCAGTCATTATGAATCCTTTGTCCATTGTCTGCTGAACTGAATAGCCCTCCTCAACGGAGTTACCTCCGTACACGCGAGTCCACAAAGTATCGCCTCGTGAGTCGATCTTGACCAGATAGATGTCTGCATCATCGCCACTGTACCAATGTTCTCCTGCCATTATGTATCCCAGATCAGTGGTTTGCTGAACAGACCAGCATGCGTCACCAGAGTCGGTACCATAAGTACGGCTCCACAAAGTATCCTGGGCAAAGGTCGAGACACTTACACTCAGCAAGGCTGATAGCATTAGAAACAATCTACTCATTTTTTCTCCTTGCTATTTTCGGGCTTCAATACTTGCAGCCAAAACACCTCCAAACTACATTTCAGATCAACAGATAGGCAGATCTCCTCCTTTAAGTAAATAGTTGATTAGATACACCACATCAGAAATTGTTACTTCTCCGTCTCCTGTTGCATCTGAGCAGAAAGCATATGGATACGGTCCACAATGTGGTTGCCTTCCGCTTTTGAACAAGTAAAGTATGCAGTAAACTGCATCTGAAATATCAACTTTGCCATCGCCATTAACATCTCCACAAATGTAGCACGGACAAGGTAAAGGATCTTCCGATGACTGAATGATGTTATCGACAGCATCTCCATCTTTAGATCCTAGATAAGTGGTGGTTCGCATAAATCTCCCTACGAAGTCGGCTCCTGAGTGTTGTTCAAGGAAAACAACTATCATCTTAGACACGACTGTATAGTTTAGTCCAGAACTATCAATTTGCACTCCCAGGGTAGGATCAAAGCAGGGTATCTTTATTATGCGAGGGCTCACGGGAAATGCAGAATTTATGACCGTGCCAGTCTCGGAATCCCATTCCGCTGAGGGATCTAAACTTATAACATACTCAAGTCCTACAACAGTAGGATCTGCAACATCACATATTTCTAACTGAAGCTGGTCGCCAAGGTTCACCAAATAGGGCTCGGACTGCATTATCCAGTAGAGATAACAGTATGGCCCTTCACAAACTGGATCAGCGGTATTTGTCGGAGAGAACCTTACAGTGTAATATGTACCCATCGAGGGTGAGTCCGTGTAGTTGACTAATCTTAGAGTCAGAGGAAGCCCGATATCATCGGGCACCTTATAGCCAGTCAACAGAGGATCATAGAATTCAATTGAATCCCAAGTACTGTCATTATCGGCATCGTCCCATCTATCTGGGGGGCAAAAAGGTTTCAAAGAATCAGCAGCTAAAAGGACGATCTTGCTTTCGATACAGAGTGAATGGGAAGAAACGTGAGTTATTTTTACCAAAGCTGTCATTAAGGCAATGCCAAAGACAACCAATACCAACGCTACCAATCGGATTTTCATATGACCTCCTCTATTTGGGGCACTACAGATTATGTAAAATGACTTTTATTCTTTGGTTATGCGCTTCTTCGTTTCTGGAGAGAAGATAATCCTTTTTAAGAACATCTGTTATCATAACTGAGCCGTGACGTGAGGAATTCATAGTAAATCTGTCCCTGTATAATCGGACGTCCTCTATCATGTTAGTTCTTGTTTTTTTTAACAGATTGGCGGATCTCCTCCTTTAAGTAAATAGTTGATTAGATATACCACATCAGAAATTGTTACCTCTCCATCTCCATTTACATCCGCACAGGAAGTGTAAGGTTCTGGACATTGCGGTGTACCACCACTTTTAAAAAAATAGAGTATTAAATAGACTGCGTCTGAAATATCAACCTTACCCTCACCATTGGTATCACCACAAAGATTCCCCCTTCCCTCACACACAATCATCACTTCCGTTGAAGGCGATGTTACTTCCGTTAACGGATTGGTCATTACAGTGGCAGGATAAGTTATCACTGTTGGTGGGCAAGTAACTGAGCAAGTAACACTCATAACAGTAGATGATACAGAGCGTCCAATACAAGTTTTTCCTAGAGCGTTCAGTTTCGTAAGCATTACATCCTCACTACCGAAACCATATGAGTCTGTCCATCCTGCTACAATATACCCCTCATCCATAGTTTGTTGCACAGACCAGCCCTCATCATACCCAATTCCCCCGAAGATTCGACTCCACAAGGGATCGCCAAGAGAGTCAGTCTTGATTAGATAGACTTTCTTTGAATTAGTATCAAACGATTCCGTTACTCCTATGACTATATATCCATTATTCGTGGTATTCCGGACATGATTTCCCCAATCGTGAGCATTACCTCCGTAGGTTCTGGCCCACAACGCGTCCCCTGTCGAGTCAGTTTTGATGAGATAGACATTGGGCTGCTCACCTACCCCAAAAGATTCAGTCTCTCCCACTACTATATAACCACCATCTATGTTCTGCTGGACAGAATAACCATGATCGTAGTCACTACCTCCATAAGTCCTGGTCCATAAGGTATCTCCTACTGAGTTAGTCTTGATTAGATACACATCTCTGTATCCGGCTCCAAAAGATTCAGTCTCTCCAACTACTATATATTCCCCATCTATGGTTTGCTGGGTGAACCAACCTGCATCACCTCCACTCCCTCCATAAGTACGAGTCCAGAGAGTATCACCCGTGGAATCAGTCTTGATAAGATACACATCATACACTCCAGCACCAAAAGAAGATGTGTGTCCCGTGACTATATACCCCCCATCTATGGTCTGCTGGACAGCCCAGCCTATTTCAGTAAACTCACCTCCGTAGGTGCGAGTCCATAGGGTATCACCCGAGGAATTGACCTTTATAAGATAGATATCACTCAATCCAGCACCAAAAGATTCTGTATGTCCCACCACAATATACCCCCCATCTGTGGTCTGCTGGACACAGTAACCCCAATCTGCGTTAATTCCACCATAGGTGTGAGTCCAAAGAGTATTACCCAAGGAATCTGTCTTGATAAGATAGATGTTCCCATTGATTGCACCAAAAGACCAACTCGTTCCTACCATTACGTACCCGCCATCATAGGTCAGCTGAACATAGATACACCAATCTGAACCCGAAAACTATCTCTTGGAAGCTACTGCCACGGATTGGTTACCCGGATGTATCGGATTGAGAACTTCTGGAGCAGCCGCAAGAT
>SMTZ1_10008020_pt1 | contig 10556 bp, 8 predicted proteins | sample DeeMarSWOR136_30_FD_25667 | JGI IMG/M metagenome (IMG submission 25667) | reverse complement strand
CCCTCATCCACCAGCCCGTCGCAGTCGTTGTCCAGGTAATCGCATATATCCTTTCCCTCAAGCTTTATCTTGAGCGCTTCTTGGGGGTTTCTTCCCCTGCACGCGCACGAGGAGGCGAAATCATCTATCATGCCGTTGCAGTTGCTGTCTATTCCGTCACAGGAGTAGTCCGTAAGACCTTTGTAAAACATGGTTTTGTTTATGCCCTGAAACGCGCAGGCGCAGGTTTCAGGGTATTCCACATCATCTATCATGCCGTTGCAGTTGTCATCCACGCCGTTGCAGGTTTCGGTTACTATTGAAGGATCGGCATCCACGCCGCCCGAACAGTAACACGTGTTTCCAAGGGTTTTTACCTCCCTTTCCTCCAGGAGACAATCATGGGAGTAATAAAGATGTTTGCAGTCATTGTACGTGAACGGGATGTATGTTTTTGTAAGGTTGTTGTATCTCCCGTTCCCCAGACATTTCTTTACCCTTTCCGTGCACGTGTTTAAGAATAGCTTTGTTGGGAGATAGAATGCAATATCCTTCAGGGAACATGTTGTGGAATTGTAGAACTGCAGACACCAGGTGTAAGGACTCCCCTCAGACTCGCATTGCATCACCACATGGTCGCACGTGTTGATGGTTACGACCTTATTTGAGTTATCTATCGTTCCGTCGCAGTCATCATCAATGTTGTTGCAGATTTCATCCGTGGGTTTCGCTCCTCCGAAGCAGCCGCATTTGGTTATCTGTTTCGGAGTTTTCTTCCCCCCGCTCCTTATGAACTCCAGTATGATGTTGTCGAACCCCCCGATATCATCCACTATCCCGTTGCAGTCGTCATCCAACCCGTTGCACGTCTCGTAGCTGGGGTAAACGGGTTTGTCTTGTATGGTTTGGTAGAACCATTTGTTGTCGGACCCGCACGTCCTTTTCCCGGGTGTGCAAATGCCAACGTTCTTCGTCCCCGGGTACGTCTTTTCATCGTAATATGTTGTTTTCTCCCCGGGTTTCAGGCATTCCACGACCTCGAAAAACCCGTTCTTTGTCTTTGATCCGGTTACGTAATTCAGGGTAAGCTGCACATTGTAAACGCCCATGCCGGTAGGCGAGATAAACCCGAAATCATCCTTTAGGTTGATGGGTATGGTGTAGTTCTTGTAAAGCCTCTGGGCCCCTGTGCCAACGAAATTGGCCTGCAAATTCCACCCTGTCTGGGAATCTCCTGTAACAACGAAATTCACGTTCGAATCATAGGAGTTTACGCTTATCTGGGGGTTGATTATCTCCCAGCCGGGGCCTGACATATCGAACGGAGGGGGGAAGTAACCTCCGCTCATGTTCTCATGGTTCTTGCATTCAAGCGTACACCCGAAGTCCTTCGTGCAATAACAGCAGTCCTCAAGGGATTCCTCGTTACAGAAGGTGTTCAGGTACTGGCTCACGTAATTAACATCACTCTCCTTTCCGTAAGTCTCGGTGTAGGCGCAGAGCTTCCCTCCGGTTGCGGGAAGGTAGTTTATGATGTAGGAATAGAAGCCCTCGTAGTTTTTGATCCTTATGGTTCCTTTATCCCCGTCCAGCACTAGGGACGAGCTCGGCTTCCTGCAGCAGTATCTCTTATTGGTGTTGTCAAAATACCTGCTGTTGCTGGCACAGTCATTTGTCCAGGTGGGCCAGCTGTCCAGACACTTGTAGATCCCTCCTATGTTCTTCCCGTCCGGCCTGAAGAGATTCCGGTTGTTGCCTGTAACGCTGGACTCATCAAAGGGTTTCGGTAACGTCCCGACCCTGTCGTTCCCGTCTATGGTCCATGAATAGGTTTTCAGTGTCCTGTCCGTGATCCAGCCGTAGGAATCCGTGAGCTTGTTGCTCTCGTAAACGGTGTTCCCGCAAACCTGTCTCATGCTTAACTTCACATCAGAACTGCTCGTGCCCACAATGTAGTCCACGCTGAACGCCGAAACGTCCACTATCTCTTTCAAACCTTCGTTCGCTATTATTCTGCTCGAACCCTGGATTGTCTTTGTTGCTCCGGGGGCCTCGCTGTTCACAATGGAATCCTCTCCAAACTCTTGCCTGAGGGAGGTCTCTGGGCTTCCGAAATCCTCGATCCTTATGCCCATGGGATTCCCGGTTGGGGGATCCTTTTTCGTGCACAGGCCGCCGGGATTGTTGAAGAGGTAAACCCTCAATCTATACCATTTATTCTTTTCGAAGTACACCCCCGGCCATTTACAGTAGCAGTCCTTTGTGGTCGTGCTCGACTCCTGTCCATTCAGGCACACCCTACTGCTCACGGTTACCCAGCTGTTTCCGGATTCCTTGTCAAGATAGACCCTTGCCCCGCTGTCCGGGTATATTTTTAGGGTAGCGTTTCTCGTGATGCTGGGGTAGATATACGTCTCGAAAAGCCAGCTGTGGCTGGTCTTACAGGAAATGCCCGGATCAGCCGTCAGGGAGATCCCCGGATCGTTGGGAACGTCCTTGCTGTCAAGATCCTCGTAGTAAAGTATCACATCATTATTCAGGCTTGCGGTTGAATTCGGGTCCCAGGCAAGCCTCTGTATTGTGACTTGGTTATGGACGGCGAAGCCGTTCGCGAAGAACGTGTGCGTGTATTCAACAACAAGATCGTAAACCTCTGTTTCCTCCTGAACAAACTCCTTGTAAACTATTTCCTCCGTAACGAGTTTCCCGTTCTCAAGAACGTAGACCTCCTCGCCTTCTTTGAGATCAGAAACGCTCTTGAACTTACCTTCGCCTAAGTAAAACTCGTGGTTCCCCGTGACCTTTACTTCCCTGTTTTTGGTTTTCAGGATGTAGTAATGATCGCTGAGATGGGAAACGAAACCGGAAACCCTGCCCTCCACAATTTCATCGTTCTCGAAGGAGAGGACGTGATCCCCCTCTTCCATAAGTTCTATGTTTTTCCTGCCTGAGGGGATAAGGATTTCAGTTCCTGCGAGGAAACTGGATAGAGGGCACTTGGTGTCCCAAGGACCGGAACATGGACCATCCGGGTAATTAGAACAATCAAGGTCAGGAGGGTAAACATTTTCGCACAGACCCATATCACAACACCAGGTCTCTCCCCCGTTCCCGTTGCCGTTTCCGTTCGTGGTCCCGCACGTTTTGTAAGAAGGCGAATCGCAGAGCTGCCCTGTCGCGGCCACGTTATCGTTGAAGTCCCACGGACCCGAGCAATATTTGTATTTGAGATCGCTTCCGTCACCGTCCTGATCTGTTATGTCCCTTCCCTGTATTTTCCATTTGCTGTTCCCTGTTACAGTCGGGGGAATCCTTGTCTGCTGGATGGTGTAATCGAAATAAACTCCTTCGTAAGTTACGTTCTTACCTGTTAGTGTTATGCCGTATTCGAAGAATCTCGGTTTGTAAACGTACTGTCCGTTGTAGACAACGCCATACTTCTCTAGGAGAGGTCTCAAGGGGATGGTTTTCTCATCGTAAATTTGTCCATTTGGGTAGGTTATCCTGGCTGTCAGCACGGTTTGACCGGGCCCCAAGGGAAGGGGCTCATCAAAGGTTATGTTGAAGTCGGCGGTCAGGGGTTGCTTTTCCAGGAACTTCCCAAGGTTGTTGTTTGGGGGGAGGTTTATGGATACATAGCTTCTCACGAAAACTGCGAAAACGAAGAGAGAAAAAATTATTAAGAGAAAAACGACAGAACCCCTTTTAACCGCTAACCCGACCATAATTAATTAATATTTAGAGTTAATGAATTTATATTAGTTTTAAGGCTCGGTCAAAGGAATTCAAAGTTAAAAAACTTTCTGCCAAGGTAGAAACATGGGCACGCAAGGAAAACATTCTAAACGCGATGAAATGGAATTAATGGAATAGGCAGGCAAATTGGATGTGAAAAAATATCTGAATATAGATCTTTCCCAATACTTCTCTTTACCTGAAAATGAACGAAGGGAGATTGCAGAGGGAATTTCCTATAATGATTCATTCAGACACGATGTTGCTGTCGATTTCTTTTTCTCTTTTGTGTATGAACATGACAAAAGCGAGGATATACGTAAAATTGCTCTAAAAAGATCGTGTTACGCAAATGACTCAGTAGTAAAGATGGCGGACAACGATTAGTCCAGAAATTTTCTGACCCTCTCCTCTATCGCCTGTTTTGGAAGGGCCCCCGTGAGTCTGTCCACCAGTTTCCCTTCCTTGAACACGAGGAGCGTGGGGATCGACATGATACCGAATTTCCCCGGAGTCTCCCTGTTATTATCCACGTTCATCTTGGCGAACTTCACGTTTTCGAGTTCTTCCGAAAGTTTTTCTATGAGAGGTGAAACCATATGACAGGGGGCGCACCACTCAGCGAAGAAATCGACCAGAACGAGATCATTCTTTTCCAGAAAATCCCTGAATTCCGCATCGTTCAGATCTTTCACATTCCCCATGTTATCACCTTACAGACCTGCGGTCCAACCTCCGTCAATGGTTATGACCGATCCCGTTACGTAACTGGAAGCGTCAGAGGCGAGGAAAATCGCTGCTCCGACAAGCTCGTTCGGCTCCCCGCTCCTACCCAGGGGAACCCTGTTCCTGATCATCCCCTTGAATCCCTCGTCCTTGAGCAGGCCTGAGGTCATGGAGGTTTCGAAAACCCCCGGGGCGATGGCGTTCACCTGTATGTTGTGTTTCGCCCACTCTATCGCCAGGGTCTTGGTGAATAGAATAACGCCGGCCTTGCTCGAATTGTATGCCGCGGACTGACCGAAGGCGAATTCCCCTGCAACAGAAGCGATGTTTATTATCCTGCCTGATTTCTGCCTGATCATCTGTTCTCCAACGGATTTGGCGCAGAGAAACTGTCCCTTGAGATTAACGTCCATAATCTTGTCCCATTCGTTCTCCTCTGCGGATTCCATGGGCGTTGCTCTGTAGATCCCGGCGTTGTTCACGAGGACATCGATCCTCTCGAACTTCTCCACCGTTTTCTTTACCATGTTCTCCACGTCTTTCTTTTTGGTGACGTCCGTTTTCACGAACAGCGATCTCCTCTCCATTCTCTCGATCTCTTTCGCTGTCTCTTTTGATTCTTTATCCAGGATATCCGCTATCACCACGTCCGCTCCGGATTTTGCTAAACCCAAAGCTATCGCTTTCCCGAGACCTCTTGATCCTCCCGTCACAATCGCGATTTTCCCTGAAAGGCTAAACATGTCATTCATGGCAATAACCCCTCAATTTCATGACCTCGGCGACCCTTTTCACGGCAAGTATGTACGCTGCTGTCCGCATGTCTGTCTTGTATTTTTCCATCACCTCGACCGTCCTTTGGAAGGCATTCGTCATTATACAGTCCATTTTTTCATTGACCTCATCTCTCGGCCAGTAAAAGTTCATCCTGTTCTGAACCCATTCGAAATACGAAACCGTCACGCCTCCCGCGTTCGCCAGTATGTCGGGTATTACCAGGATTTTTTTCTTGTGAAGGATCTCATCCGCCTCAGGCGTTGTGGGCCCGTTCGCCCCTTCAACCACTATTCGTGCTTTAATCCTGTTCGCGTTCTTGTCCGTTATCACGTTTTCCAGGGCGCAGGGAGCCAGTATATCGCATTCCATCTCGAGTAACTGCTCGTTCGTTATCTTCTTGGTTCCCTTCAAACCCACGACGCTTCCCGTTTTATCCTTGTGCGCAAGAACCTCGTGGGGATCCATTCCGTCCTCCTTGTGTATCCCTCCCTTGGAATCGGAGACAGCGACAACCTTTATTCCCATTTCTGCGTATCTTTCCGCCACGACATGCCCGAGATTTCCGTATCCCTGGATAACGGCGGTTGTTTCCTTCGGATTAAGTTTCAGGTATTCCAGAACCTCTCTGGTGACGTAAACAAGACCCATTCCTGTCGCTTCGTCCCTTCCTTCCGACCCGAAAACCTGGACAGGCTTCCCTGTTATAACGCCAGGAACGTTGTCTCCCTTAATCCTCGAGAATTCATCCATCATCCAGGCCATTATCTGCGGATTCGTGTACACATCAGGAGCAGGTATGTCTTTTTCAGGTCCCACGAAATCTCTCAACCCCCTTATGTAACCTCTCGATAATCTTTCGAGTTCCCTCTCGGACATCTCCTTGGGATTGCATATCACGCCTCCCTTCGCTCCTCCGTAGGGCAACCCTACGAGAGAACACTTCCAGGTCATCCAAGAAGCGAGAGCCTTAACCTCGTTCACATCAACGTCCGGGTGAAAGCGTATGCCCCCCTTATAAGGGCCGAGAACGTTGTTGTGATGGACCCTGTATCCCTTAAAGACGCGGACCTTCCCGTTGTCCATCACTACAGGAACAGAAACCTCGAAGTATTCTTTCGGTTCCTTCAGAACCTCGTAAATATCATCCCCCATTTTCAGAACATCGATCGCCTTCTTCAGTTGTTTTTGCACACACACGAAGGGATCGTCCTCCACGATCTTGCAAACCTTCCTATCGGATTTCTTAGACATGAAACCACCCCGTACTGAATATTATGTTATTAATTATTCCAAGGATTTTTATTGTTTTGCAAGCTTAAGAGTCTTGATATGGCTGCAAGCTTAAGAAATTTACTGTTAAAATAGGACAATGGGAAATGCAAAGATAACTTATGTCGGTAAAGGGGAAGGCGATCAAATATCACTCAGCGATATATATGTTCATTGTTGTGACGGGTGTTATAACCTGGAAATATGTTCGCACTGGGTACTTAAGTTCATGGCAATCAAGAACGGATACAAGTTAATTACCAAAGAAGATAATATAGTTGAATTGTTTAAGCTTGAATGCGACGGGACATTCCAGGAGGAAATTGAAAACCACGTAAACGCAGCAAATTATAACCGTGATGTTAAATGCCCAACAGGGCTAAGAGTGTTAAGACCTATTGGTTATATCGAACCGAGCAAGGAAATACAAAATAAAAAGAATGACATGTTGAATGACGTTTTTTTGGAAAAGATGTTCGAAATTTTTTAACTATTTCTTAACATAGTTGTACGCGCTTTCGGCTGCGATCGCTCCCTCCGAGCAGGCATTCGTGATCTGCTCCATGTCGTTCGATCCGCTGGTTATGTCCCCAGCTGCGAACACGCCCTTCACATTGGTTGACATGTCGTTTTTTACCTTTATCTTTCCGTTCCTGTCCAGTGCTATCCCCAGATTTACAGCGAGCGGCGTCTCGGGAACCCATCCTACCTCCACGAACAACCCGTCCATTTCCAAACGAAGGTCCTCCCCGTCCTGCTCAAAAACGACCTCCTCGAGCCTTTCGCTTCCCCTTATCTCTTTCGGTTTCGCCCTGAATATTATTTCTATCTTTTTGTTTTTTTCCGCCTTTCTGATCACGCTGGGCATCGCCCTCATATCTTTTTTCCCCTTCCTGTACACCAGGTAAACCTTCCTGGCATGCTCGGTCAGAAGTAAGGCTGATTTTACTGCGGCATTCCCTCCGCCCACGACAGCTACTGTTTTCCCCTTGTAGAAGGCAGCATCGCATGTCGCACAGTAAGCGACCCCCCTCCCTTTAAACCTCTCCTCTCCCGGTAGGCCGAGCTTTCTCTTTCTCGATCCCATCGCAAGAATCAGGGATTTACCTTCGTATTTTTTTCTGTCCGCAGTACTGACAATGAATTTTCTCCCGGATTTTTCTATATCCACCACTTCTGAAAAGGCGAGGATTTCAGCTCCCAGGAACTCTGCCTGATCCTTGAATTTTGTCATGAGTTCGATCCCGCTTATGGAAACGAAGCCGGGATAGTTATCTATTTCATACGCCTCATTGGTCTGCCCCCCGGGCTCCTTACCTATTAGGAGCGTCCGCAAACCGAACCTTGTCGAATATATGCCTGCGGTGTATCCCGCTGCTCCCGCTCCTATGATTATCACGTCATACGTTTCCATATCACCACAGCCTTTATTCTAATTGAAAACAATACTTATAAAATTTCAATGGATAATTTAATGTGTTATTTATGTTCAATCCCACGATCGAAATAATATCCCACACGCCCGATCTTGAGAAAGTGTGTACGACAGCTGTCAAACACACTTACAGGAAGGAGAAGCCCTCGGAACTCATAAAAGGCGTGAAGGAGAAAGACAAGGATATTCTGCTCGGGAACATAATGAAGGCGAAACATTTGTCCGTGATCGAACACGGGTATTTCACCATGTTCTTCACCGACGTTTCCGTCTTCTTCGAGCAGTTTCTGATCGAACACAGGCTCGCCTCCTACACAGTGAAGTCAAGGAGATACGTGGACTACAGCGAATCGGGATTCGTGATCCCGAACTACCTTGAAGACAAGCCGATCCTCCGAAAGAAATACGTGGACACGGTCAAGAAACTTTTCGGGATCTACAGGTTCCTTCTTGACAAGGGAGTTCCTGTGGAGGACGCGAGGTTCGTTCTTCCCTACTGCTTCAAGACGAGCGTGATATGCACCATGAACTCCAGGGAGCTCTATCATTTCCTTGATCGGTGTCTTTCTAACGAATACGAGGAGATCAGGAAGGTCGGGAGGGTCCTGCTCTCCAAGGTGAAGAGGATCGCCCCGAAAATTTACGGGAACCTCGAACTGAAAACCCTGGAAAGAGAAGAAACGATCGTTAGCTTCGAAAGGGAGGGAAGGAAACCCAAGAATAAGGTCGAGCTCTTGTATTGTACAGAGAACCCGGACGAGAAGATCGTTCTTTCCAACCTGGTGAAAAGCACGGGCATGGACACGGAAAGTCTGAAGGAAAAGGTGAACGAGGTTAAGGAGAGGATTATAAGAAACGTGCTGAAGAGCAAAAGACCGAGGGAACTCGAACAAGCGAACTTCACGTTCAGGATAAACAACGTTTCGCTTTCGATCCTTACCCACATAACCAGACACAGAATCCATTCCCTCATCGTTCCCGATTTCGTAATCGCCGGGAAGAGCAATAACTATGTTGTCCCCGAGAGTGTAAGGAGGACAGGAATCCTGGAGAAGAAATACAGGGAAGCGTTCGAGATCTCGAACGAACTCCACAATTTCCTGACCAAGAAAAACGTCCCGAAGGAAGCCCTCGTATACAACTACCTGAGCGGGAACCTGATCGACATAATAACCACCATGAACGCCCGCGAACTCTACCACTTCCTTAGGTTGAGGACGTGCGAAAGGGCGCAGTGGGAGGTCAGGGAGATCGCGAACCACATGCTTAGGGTTGTTATGAAGGTCGCTCCGTTAACGTTCCGAAAGGCCGGACCATCATGTTTTTTGCTTGGCCACTGCCCCGAAGGGAAGCTCACGTGCGGGAAGTTCGAGGAGGTGGTTTCCAGATACAGAGATTTCCACGAAAAAGGTTTTTAAATACTTATTCTAAAGTAGTAACATGGCTGAAGATGAAAATTTTCAAAGTTACTGCGAGAAGGAATTTGAAATTGACAGTGATCTTGATGGAGGAATAATAAACGTGAAAGGCGAAAAGTTTGACAGAATATTCAAAGATCTTTATCAAGAACTTAAAACACGTGGTCCTGAAAATTTCCTCTTTATCTGCATCGTATTGGACAGGAAAGTCAGACTGCCTGTGTGCGATGGTTTTATAACGGATAACGAAATAGATTTTTTCGAGTTCTGTGAAAATCCCGAAAAATACATAAACTTATTCGTGTTCCAGGGAGCGAATCCGGCAGGTTACGTGTGTATCGGTCATTACGGGAAAGATAGAGACGGGGATTCCCCCCTTTTTGTTGAAAGCTGCAGGGGATGCAGGTATCTGACCGAAGTGAGATAAGGATTTTGGAAGCATTTTAATTTTCATTCTAATTTATTTACATGAACCCTGGCGGGGTGTGTTTCGTCTTTAAATTTCCCCATACCAATAAATAATATAAAGGGGGTGCGAAAGCATGAACGTGAGGGATGTTTACAAAAAGTTTTCTAAGAGTGTCTGCAAGGTCGAACCGGACACGCCGATAGAGAAAGTGGTGAATGTTTTCCTAGAAAGCAAAAGAAGAAACATTTATGTTGTGAACAAATCCGGAAATCTGATGGGATTGATAACCTCGAATGAAATACTGACCGCCGTGAGACCTGACATAAGTCCTAACAAGGTTCTGTTCTTCATTTCAAGGAAGGACATCAAAAAGGCGAAGGACATAATGATCGAGCCGCAGATAGTTAAACTGGACGACAGCCTGGAGGATGCCTTGAGGGTCGCCAAGGTTTTCAAGATCCAGGACATACCCGTGTGCGAGGAAGGGAAGCTGGTCGGAGAACTGGATGCCTTTGAGCTTGTGCATGGTTTGGTGAAATCCGAGAAATGATGCAGGGGTCCGTGAATGATAGAAAGTTTATTCGTTGAGCTAAGCATAATCATTATCCTTGCGGTCGCAGTTTCAGGGCTCATGAAACTGCTGAGGCAGCCTCTGATCATAGGCTATATAATAACGGGTATTCTTGCAGGACCGTTTTTCTTGAACGTGGTAAGATCCACGGACATGGTGGCGACCTTCTCGCAGTTCGGCGTTGTCTTTCTTTTGTTCATAGCGGGACTGAGTCTGAACCCCAGGGTTTTGAAGAAC
>SMTZ1_10008017_pt1 | contig 10557 bp, 7 predicted proteins | sample DeeMarSWOR136_30_FD_25667 | JGI IMG/M metagenome (IMG submission 25667) | reverse complement strand
CAACATTTAAGAATATTGCTTTCTTTGTTTTCCTTCCATTAGGGACATTACTTTCTAGTATCATCTCAACGGAAGCTCTTTTTGTTATGGGGGCTCTGCTTCTAAATCTTTCTCTAATTCCATTAACTCTTATAAAAGGATAATCAAATTTATGATAAATACCATAATGGTTATTATTATTTTCATTTTCTTGTTAATATTATTTAAATTTTAGATAAAGAAACTCTTAATTAAATTTTTTTATTGTGGGTAGTTTAAATAAAAAAATCTTAAATTGTTATTAACTACTGAAAAATTTCACAAAAAAGTGTTAGCTTTAATAAGTTTATCTTAATAAAATAATATTTGAGGGAGTAAAATATGCCTAATAGTGGCCCTACAGTTCCTAAAACAGTATAATTCCATAATGTGGAATTAATTTATTTCTATATTTTTTTTATTTTTAAGTTTAAATGAAATTGGTTATTAAAAGAAATTTAAGAACTTTTTTTATTTTAGAAAAGGATTATCAAAATTTTCTTGGTACCATCTAAAAAAGTGCAATTGATTCCTTTATTTTATCCCTTCGGATGCATTTTAGGATATATTTTGCCAAAATTACCATCAAATAGCTTATGATTCATCCAAATCTTATCTCTGTTATTCCATATTAAATTCTTTATCGGGTTATATAATTTCAAAAAATCCAAATTACCATAAATGGATGCAAGGAAATCTTTTCCATCTACTAAATCATTCATTATTATATAATGTTTAATCTCTAAATATTCAAATATTAAATCAAATAACTTCTCAAATTCATTAAGTCGACAATCTGGAAGATAAAGTTTAATCATTAATCCATTTTCGAATTTTTTTTCTTCAGGGATCCCATTAATATAATAATCTCCTTCAATTTCATAAATAAATCCAATATTAAAATAACTAAAAATTTTCAAGATTTTTTTATTATACTCCTTTTTTATATTAGGTATAATAAGATAAATCTTTTCAATCAAGTTCAAATTCTTTACAGATATAAAAGGAAATATCAACTTCTTTTCTAATAGTCTAATTATATATTTAATAAGTGTGTAGTTTCGAGTCCCTAATAAAGCTTTAATATCTTTTGATTTACAACCATACAAGTTAGATAATGCTTCAAACTCAGGCGATTCTGGAGAAACATAATTTGAAATATATAGATCTCCAACATTGAATTCACTCAATTGAGGAATTGACAGCTCATATTCAGGATTGAATAAAATATTTTGAAAATGTATTCTAAAACGATTTGGATCTAAATCCCATTCATTTGCACTAAGATTGTAATTAAAATGGAAAATTTGAAAAACTTTTTTAATGAAAAACAAACAATATTCCCGAACAACTTTTTTTGATTTAACTTGCCAATTAAGTAGAGAAACATTTGGATTTCGATATGGGTATATAAATTTAATGAAAAATGAATTTGATCTCTCAATACTTGCTGGGAATTTAATTTTTTGAAATGCATTATGCAATAGATGTTTAAAATCAACCTTCTTTAAATCAATTGGATAAAAATATAGAAAATATTGTCCAAATCCAAAATTTTGAAATGAGGGAATAAACTTTATTGCCTTAATATAATTTTGAAAGAAATACTGATTTTTAGAATGTTTAAATTCCTCTACATTTAATAATCTATGGTAAAGATTATTATTAAAAAGTAATAAATTATATAGAGAGCTATTATTAAGATCGATATGTTCTTTTGACATCCTTTTCTCTATTAAGCTAATTAACCGCGATAAATATCTTTCTTTTGCCCATAAATCTTCTGGAACAAAACCATAAACTTTCGAAATGGGGTTTAACTCTCTTTTAAAAATTTTTTTTGAGTATAGATAGATTTGTTCAAAGAGATCCTTTGTATAAAAAAAATCTTCTTTTTCTAAATCATAGAAATCTTTCCTTGAAAAGGATTCCATAAAGCCGCTCATTAAGTAAGACTTTACACTGATTATATTATTATTGAACATTCTATACAAAATCGAATAAAATAATTTCTTTTCATTTGATCGTAAATTGGACATACAAATTTGAAAATGGATATATTTATTATGTGATTCATATTCTGAAAGTTCTGTTATTATAGCAAGAGGAAATAATCGTTTTATTTTTTTGATACCTTCTATTGTTTCTGAATTATATTTGAGAAATAAGGTTGGATAATAATTACTTGGAAATGGAACAATTGTACTGATTAATTGAGGTTTAATTACTGGGGGGTCATTATTTATAAAATCCTCTAATCTTTGTTCTAATGCATGATTAGTTATTTTATATAATCTATAGCTTTCATAAGATTTTTTTAATTTTTCTTCTTTAGAACGATATATTTTTGTTATGAGTGATTTGTCATTAATTATAGATTTAATTGATTCTAAGTTAAATATTTTGAGATCATAGAAAGATTTAATTAATTTGTAGATATTACGATATTCCTCGAGAATTTTTTTAAAACCGTTTTTAGATTTGAAATATAAAGAGATAAAATCTTTTATCGGTCTCAAATTTAATTTTTTTAATAAAACATTATCTTCAATTAAATTAGTTATCCCTTTATTCTTGACAAGTTCTTGAAGTTGGAAGAAATTGATGATAGAGGGATTGTCTAATAATAATTTATATATAATATCTAATATACTAACATATTCATTAAGAATTTTTTTAATATAGAAGAACCCAAACTTTTTGTTAAAATCAATTAGTTCTAAAACTTTCTTTCTAAGAGCGATTGAATTAGAGATTTTGTTTAAATTTGTTTTGACTTCTTTAATTAAATTTTTCTGACTTTGAACTTCACTTAAAAGATCAGATTTTAGAGTGTTTAAAGTTTCATTTTTTCTTTCAAATCCTAAACCTGTTATTGAATAGGAGTGTAGTCTATCAATTAACAACCAATCAAATAAAGACATTTCCGAGCGGAATATACCCATACCATAATTAAATTCAAATTCAATCTCAAATTCTTTCCGATAATTTCTCTTATTGGGACTGATTAGTATATTTCGACTGAGAAAACTCCGAAAATAATTTAAATTTATTAAATAAGCAGATTTTGAAATTATATAGAATTTATTTTCGATCAGATAACCATTCGATTCCAATCTAACAAGTAAATTAATTAAGTCATTTAGATATACTTTTGGAAAAAGGAAGTATCCCTTAACCTCCATTCCAAAATAATTTCTAGAATTACTTGGCATGATTAAAAAAGGTAATTGTTTAATAAAATTACGGACTTTTTTAGGGTCAATTGCGGGGTGAAATTTCATAGTACATAATACTATTGTTATCCCTAATGTAGACCAATTTATTTGATAACATGGAGCAATTGTACTAAAATTCTTAATCCAATGCATTAATTCTGTAAATTTTTTAAGACTTAAAGATGTCTGAATAATTCCAGATTCTCTAAATTTCTTAAAGTATTGTTTATAATCTAATAAAGAGCGATAACTTTTTACTTCATAAAAGATTTTTGTTATAATTCTTATAGTTTCTAGAATATCATCATTATAGCCAGTATATTTTCGAGAATATTCTTCGAAAATTTTGTCATAAAAGGTTTTATTATCATAGAATTCTTGTTTAATATCGCCAATTGTTTGGATGTATTTTCTTACATATAAAAAGAAAAATTGAAATGGGCTTATACGTGTTCCTGTACTTTCTTGTTTTAAAAATTTATCTAAATTATCAAAATCTCGTTTCATAAATTCATAGTTAATAACATTTTTTAGTCTAAGTTCCTTCCATTCTTCAATAAAATCGAAATTTTGTAGATCTATTTCTACTTTTTGATCAATAAATATATTAACTATTTCATTTTCTTGTAATTGTAGAGGGATAAAGCACTTGTAAGCTTCTCTTAATAAAATTGGATATATATACTTTTTAAAATTATTAAAGATGAAAATACTAAGGTTTCCTTCTTTATATGTCTTCAAAACCCCAAAATTGATAAAATTAATTTTGAATTCTTCTGAAGTTTCAATAATTTCGATTGTTACTTTTTTATATATAAAATCCAAGTCAAGATAAATACTAATCTTTTTTAATAGATCTTCAAAAATATTATTTAATTTGCTAAAAATCTTATTAGTTGGAGAATTTATTAAGAAATCTATGTTAAGGAAATTCATTTAAACTTGTTTACAAATAATATTCTTATTTATTATAGTTAGATTTATGAAAATATTTGATAGACTACTTTTTAATATTATTTATTTGATTTTTAAGACATAAAATTTTCAATAATATATGATTCTAACTAAAAAAAAGGAAATGTAAAAACGTTTTCTGCGGAGTTGGAATATATAAATGGCTGAAGTGTTCCAAAATTTAGCATTCTTCATTTCCCTATATAATTTGATTTATAATACTGATATGTCAAGTTGAATTTTATCCTAATTTTTGACTCTGCTAAATTATTTTTAAAAATTCTTTATTTAAACTTCATACTTGAAATGACACTAAATCAAGGACTTTTTATACAATAATTTTCTATGGTAAATTTTTATTAATCATAAAAAAATTTAAACATCATTTAAGATAATTTAATAAGTATAAGATATTAAAAAGCTAAAAAAAGGACCTATAGCCTAGCCTGGATAGGGCGTCGGACTTCTAATCCGAAAGTCGCAGGTTCGAATCCTGCTAGGTCCGCTCTTATTTTAAAGCGCTTATTTCTAAATCTACAACAATCAATTCCGATTTTGGTGAATAATCCTTTACAATTTTCGAAGTTAGGATAGAATCAATTTCCCAATTAAGTAGATTTAGTTCTAGCTTAAGATTCTTCAAAGTTTTTTCTATGGAATTTGGCTTTTCTGAGAATTGATAAAAATGTAATATCCCGCCAGATTCTTTCATTAAGAAGCAAGCTACATCAAGGAATTCAATTGAACTTTTGGGTAAATTCATAATAATTCTATCTGCTTTATGGAATAGGAATTTACCTAATTCGTTTGTTTTTTTAAGAAGATGTTTAACATCAATGTTGCTTGGTAAAATTTTTCCTTTAAGTTTATTTAGGTTAATATTCTCATTCAGATATCTGTAGGCAATGGGGTTTATGTCAAAAGCATAGATTTTAACATTTTTATTTAGTGCGATTTGTATTGAGAATGTTCCAACTCCAGCAAACATATCAACAATTAATTCATTCTCTTTTATCTTACCTGAAGCAATCCTTCGTCGTTCATAAACCAATCTTGGAGTAAAATATGTATTCTTAATATCAAGTCTGAAAACACAGTTATTTTCTTTATGAATTGTTTCAGATTTATTATCACCAAATAAGAGAACTAATTCTCTTAAGCGGTACTTTCCTTTTATTTCACTTTTCTTCTCATATATGGTTTTAACATTTTTATTAAAATCTACTATCGCTTTAGCAATTTCATACTTGAATTCATGATTTTTATTATCATTTATTTGATCAAATTTATCAAACGTCACTACAGCTATATCTCCGATTATATCGAATGATTTTGGAATTAAGTTTAAATAGTTATCTGGAATTTTATCTTGTAATGCTTCTTGAAGTGTCTTAAATTTATAATTTTCATTAGGTATTCCTTTTTTGGAAATCAATTCAAAATTTATTTGTTTATCTATATTAGTTTTTATTTTATCGAGGGCCTCTTGACATAGGATTATTGGATATAAAATATAGTCATTTTCAAGTAAAGTTTTAAATTTATGATTAATAAGTTGAGTTGGTTTAAGATTATCATTTATAAAATTAATAAAATGTTGTCCATCTTTCTTTTTCAATTTAATATATGTAATTTCTTGCTCTTTATTAACTCCCATTTGTCTCATTCATTTCAAATATTATTATTAATTTTTTTCCTGGAACTTTTAACTTTGCGATTAAATCACGATTTATTTCATTTGATGATTTTGTACAGTTAACCAGTATTGTTCTGTTGCATATATAATTACTTTTACGAAATACTATATCATCTTTATCTAATAATCTTAAATCTTTATTTCCATAACCATAGAAAGAGTCTTGAAGATCATCCACTTTTAGTATAACATTTAATTTTTCTCCTTTGTTTATCTTTTCTTTCAAATTAGAATTTAAATCATAACATGCTTTTGTAGCTTTAATCCCTATTATACAACGTCCCCTTTTTGTTAAAATTTTGGCTTTTGTAAGTTCGATCGTCGTTTTATGAGTGCTAGAGATATTTTCATGACCATAAGCATAGATTTTGTCTAAAATTGTCATTTAATCACCTTTTAAAAATTTAAGTAGATTATCTATTTCATTAAATGTAGCAATTTCTAGTTTATAATTAGATTTTAATTTCTCAGATAATCTTTTTAAGATTTTTTTTTTAGAAAATTGATTTATTTCATTGAATTGATTGATAAATTCTTCAGGAATTAATATTCCGCATTTTGAATAATTTTGATAATAATTTTTAAAAAAAAGCTCTACTTTTTTTACGAAATTCCGGAATATAATATCGTTTTCAGTTGATAGTTCAATTGATTCATATTGTCCCATAGGAAAAGATGAGCTAAGTTCTAATGGCACGATTCCATAAATATCAGAGAAAAATACAACATGTAGAAGATTTCTGGGGATTATTGAGTTATTATTAATCTCTTGTAACCAATATTTTATACTAGGAGACTTATCACCCTTTATATCTAATTCAGGTAAAATTATTAAAAATCTTGTATCTTCTGGAACTCTATAATTATTTATTAATTTTGATTCATAACGGTAAATAAGAGGTCTTTTGACGCTTTCTGGAGAAGAATAGAGTCGACCATGGGTTTTATAAATTTTTTCATTTGTTTCAAATAAAGGTAGATATAATTTAATCAATTTTGAAGCTTTAACTAAAGTAGGATGATTTCGAATCCGTTGTTCAACAAGCTCCCATAAATTACCTTCTTTAATAGCTTGCCGTATTGTTCTCAGTTCTGAAAAAGACATGTATAAATTATGTTTGGCCAATAATTCAGTTCGCAGTCTTTCATCGAATTTTATCATTTCCTTAGGTGTATAGGTACAACAAATAGGACAGTGGCACGGAAATTCTGCCAATTCATCTAATTTTCTTGTTCCTGTAGACAATGTAAAATATCTATTTTCTTTTGCAAATAATATATAGGCTGCAGAGTCCATTAGGTCGCATCCACAGGCAACTGCTAAGGAAAAGAATTGAGGCAAACCTAATCCAAACATGTGAAGAGGTTTATTCCATACTAATTCTTTTTTTACATTTAGAAGAATTTTAATTACTAAATCAAATCTGTAGTTTAAAAGAGATTTAACTAAACCACCTACTGCATAAACTCCAAAATCTAGTTTATTCATTTTAATTACGCTTATTTTTAATAAATCGTCATATTTAGCTCCATGAATTGGGCCAAACCAGAAACATGTATCTCTCATTCTTCGATTAATATTATCTTTAGCTCTCTCTATTGTTATATTAACTCTCTTTTTAGCTGTAACGTAATCATCATCTGGTTGGACGGGTTCATCTAAAATTACAGCAAAATCTGTACCAATATCCTCTTGAAATTTTTCTATATCTGCTGCTTGAATTTCTAACTTATTTTTATCATACATATATTTTTGAAATGCACCACTGTCGGTTGCTGTTATTCCATTAAAATTTAAATGTGAATGTATGCCTTTTTTTATGATATCATCTCGGAGTTCCATATTTTGATAGATAATATAAGCATTTGTAAAAACACATTGAGCCCCTATCTTCTTCAAATATGAAGTTGAAATAATATTTTTGTAAGGATGAACCACAGGAAATAAATTTGGAGTAATCATTCGTTTGTTATTTACAGTTAGTTTTCCAATTCTTCCTAAAGCATCAAAATCAGAGATCTCCCATTTCATATTTTTTACCATTTTTATAAAAAATGCTCAATCAAAAAATTCTTCTAAACGATTTTCTTGAAATAATTTTTCCAACCAATCTATTTTCCCTAATGAATATTCATTTCCATCCTTTTTTCCAAGGATGATATCTATAATAATCATAGCTACTCTATTAATACTAAGATTTGATGTGTTAATTTCAAAAATTGGTAACTTCGTTTGTTTTTGAATAAAATAATTGGCGCTATTGCCTAAAATTTCTGCTTGAATGTTTTCAATAATTTTTTCTAAAGAGTAATTTTTTTGTTTTAATCTTTTATATAACTCATCCGGATCACATCTTAAAATAAAAGCATAATCAATAAGCTTTTCTGGAATGATGTCAGAGAAGTGACTTTCTATTATTAGAAATGGTGGATTAGTTTGTTTAATCTCATCAATTTTTTTCAAAACATAAGGCAGAAATATTTCAAAATCTACAATGTAGGTTTTTCTTTCTTCATCATATTCAAATGAAAATTTATCAGAAATTGCTAATTCATTCAAAGAGACTATTTTAGCTTGTAAAATATTAGTGAGTTTTTTTGCTACTGAGGTTTTTCCGCAACCTGGTGTTCCGGAGATTATAATATTTTTCATTTCTAAATTTATAATAGAGTAAGATAATTAAAAAAATGAATGAATATACTTGAAATTAATTCAAGCTAAAAATAATGGGAAAGGGGGGCTTTGAACCCCCGACCTCACGGTTATCAGCCGTGCGCTATACCAGGCTAAGCCACTCTCCCTTAATGGGAATGTTCTTAATATTATAATCCATATTTTAAAAAACGTATATTAACGAATAATTTTAATAAATCGTATTTAAAAAATTTTTTGACCTAAAATATAATAGATAAAAAGTAGTATTTTATATTAATTAGCAATGCCTAGAATTTTAAATTATTCAATAATAGGTTTAGAAGATTATACAATTAGTTTTGAAAGTTATTGTTCTTTGTGCGATATTCAAAAATACTGCAAGTTTGGAAAAGAAGAACCTTTTTCGATAAAAATTAGTTGTAGTGATTTAACTCAAGCAAAAGAGAAAATAAAATTTGAACAACTTCAAAGATTACAGAAGACTGAAGATGTTTCAGTTCCTTATGAAGAGCTAGTTAAAAAGGTAAAAATTAATCTCCAAAATGTAATTTCTCAAATATGGAAAGGAAAAATTAAAGCTCAAAAAGAAGAAATTAGATGTTTAGATTCTAGAAAAATTGATCCTATGTTAGTTTCACAGCAAGGACAAGATTGGTGGCAAGATTTTAATGCAACAATGAAAGTTATTAATCAAGAATGTGAAAAAATCACTTAATCTAATAAAAAGGATATTGTAGAGTTTAAATACGCGATGTTAAATATTAATATGTTATGGTTTTGTATGGACAAATCATTAATAAAATTCTCTATTTAGAAAATGTTTTTAACGACATAATCGCGGGGCTAGAAAACTTTTGTATTGCTTTTAATGATATCTTTTTAATTCTATGCCAATATCTGAAATATCTTTTTGTTTTCATTATATTGAGTATAGGAATTCTAACTTTATATAGATTAAGAGGTGTTTATAGACAATCTAGATTAGTTAATAAAGAAAAACAGGAAGATTTGTTTATAAAACCAAGATTAATATTGGGATGTTCTTATATTGTTTTAGCTTTCGGAATATTATTTAATTATATTAAATATTTTTTAATTTGGCTATTGGATCTTTTACCTGATAGATTAATTTTCAGTTTTATTGAGTTCAATGAGATCAATCCTAATTATCTAAATAGGGTTAGTAATCTTAGTGAATGTCAATTTCCTCATGAAAAAACTATTTATTATTGTTTCTCATATTTATCTTTATTCGCACTATTACGATTTTTAGTTAGTTTATGGTATCTTATCAATAATAATCGTTTAATCCATAATCCCAACAAAGTTTTTTATGTACTAATTTCTAGTGTTATAGATGGTATCTTATTTGGATTCAACACGTATCTTCCATTTTTTTTATAATAATATGTATTATGCAAAATATGTCCTACAATTTCGGAGTACAAACAGGCTTGGAGTGAAACATTTATATAATATATTTATACTTATATTATTTGCATCAAAGAATATATTAGAATCTTAGGGAAATATAATTTTCTCAGTTTTAAAAATAGTATTTCAGTCGGTATACGGGTAAAAATTTGCTTGGAAAATTTCATTAATCAAATTATTGGAATTTTCTTAATTTTAAAAATTAATTAGGGTTGATATTATGGAAGTTGAATCAGATTTAAGTAATTTATCAAATTTATGCCCCGAATGTGGGGGTAAAATTATTTTACTTCATGAGAAGGGTGAAACTGTCTGTGGGCAGTGTGGTTTAGTAATAAGTGAACGAATTGTTGATATATCCCATAGTGGAAAAAGAGCATTTACTAAACAAGAAAAAGAAAGTAGAGAAAGAACAGGATCTCCAATTTCAATATTATTACCAGATATGGGTCTAAGCACAATAATAGATAAAGCAAATATTAAAAGCCCTGATTTGAAAAGAGCGGCTAAATGGAATTCTCGCATGACATGGGATAAGAGAAACATGTTAATTGCTACAACTGAACTAAAAAGAATTGGAA
>SMTZ1_10008016_pt1 | contig 10558 bp, 10 predicted proteins | sample DeeMarSWOR136_30_FD_25667 | JGI IMG/M metagenome (IMG submission 25667) | reverse complement strand
CAGGGCTTCACCTGCCACCCTGGGACATCCTCGGCAATCAACGTATCTGGGATGGAGATGGAGATGAGATAGCCATAATCGATATGGGTGCCTATGAGTACGGTGCTCCCCCTTATACAGGTATAGATAATAGGGTTGCTTTAGGATCGAAAACTCAGACCTTTCTTCAGAACTACCCCAACCCGTTCAGCCCACAGACGACGATTCGATATGGATTGACGAAGGCGGGTAGGATTACCTTGAAGGTGTACAACGCATTGGGGCAGGAGGTTAGGGTACTTGTAGATGAGTCTCAGCAGGCAGGGACATACAACGTGGTATGGGACGGCAGAGATGATGCAGGCAGAAATGTCTCCAGTGGACCCTACTTTCTGAGACTTCAAGCGGGCGAATATACCGCAACGAAGAAGCTGTGCGTGGTGAAATAGGCCTCTGACACTGCATTTCAGTGCAGGAACGGGAACTCCCCGGGCCGGATTCGAACCAGCAACCCTCCGGTTAACAGCCGGACGCTCTACCGTTGAGCTACCGAGGAGTGTGTGAAGAGCCGTCAATGGTCAACTGTCGATAGTCATCCATGACCTACAATGTCAATTAACGAATAACCGTCAACAACGAACTGCTCTTAGAATATAAATTGGAGGAAGGAGTTGTCAACATCAGGGAACACGGATCCGAAGCTTCAGGATAACAGCCAGACGCTCTACGGTTGAGCTACCGCGGAGAGTGTGAAGGGCTGTTAATGGTTAATAGTTAACAGTTAATGGTTGGAAGAAGGTCGTCGTCAAATAACCATTAACGATTAGCTGCATTTCTAGCGCGGTCGGTAGTCGTTTGCTAATAGTCAACAAAACATGCATTATCAAATAACCAATAACAATTAACAATTAACTGCTCTTAGGTGGTTTCAACAACTGTAGCACCATGACTCCCCCGATTATCACACCGAGATAGAATGTGAAGAATCTCCACAGAAGTGTGTAGATGGCGATAATTGCCTTCGGACATACGGGAGAAAATAGTGCGTAAAATCCTGCTTCGGCAACACCGCTGGCACCAGGAGTAGGGATGAACATCAGTATCACATTCAGAATGAGCTGCCGTATCACGACATCGAGCTTAGATGCATTTATCCCAAGTCCGAGTATTATTGCCAGGGCGATGAGATAGAAACAGACAGTGGATCCGATGGTCGCAAGAAAGGCGTAGAAAAGGTGCAACTTCTTCTGAAGGAAGTATCGCGCTAACCCACTCCGGGCTTCGTGGACCTCTTGGAAGAATCTATCGTAAAGTGTGGATATTCTCTTTCGGCGCAGAAAACTGAAACGGTCCTTCATTTGGTGGGGAAAGAGCATGAACAGAATGAAGATGGCTAATCCTGCAGGGAAGACGATCGCCAGATAGAAGAATAAACCTTCTATCAGAGTAGAAGTGAAGTATTCTCCATAGAATACATAAATGAATGGGAAGACCGGAGCGAGAAGAATTGTCGTTAGTAGTCCGCGGAAGAGAAGTACGAGGGTGCTCTTTCCAAGTGAAAGAGACCTCTTCTTAAGAATGTAGAGCTGCACAGGGAACCCTCCTATCTGGAAGGGTGTGACCGCTGCAAGAAATAGCCCTGTTAATATGACCTCAGCCGCGGTCTTCAAATCGACTTTCCCTCCGAGGGCACTCGCGAGCACTCTAACTCTCAATCCGTCGAAAAAGAGGTAAAGTGCCCACAGCAAAAACACGTATGACAAATAGAGCGGTTTCAGACTGTGGAAGTAAGCCCACGTGTCTTTTGTGTGTGTGAGTAGGTAGATAACGAGATAGGTGAGCGTAGAAATGAGAATCAGAATTCTGAGCCCCTTCTTCACCTTTGCTCGAAGGACCACTCTGTCAATAGTTTGGTAAGTGTCCATTGCGGAAGGACCTGTCATAGAGTCGAATCCAAGCGGACTCCCATCTCCTTATGACTCGACGAGAAATGGGTAAACTTCACCGCATAGATGAATCCCGGGTCAGTGAGGGCAAGAATCTTTGCGACCCGTGGTCCTCTCACTAAAATCCGCCTCTTGCTGGGCATCGAGCGCCCAGGAGAAATTAATAACCGTATAGGTTGTCAGCCGACAAATACCGACTTGGCAGCAGAACGTTCCTCGAGAATCTGACAGTTATTCTCTATGCACGTATAGAAAGAAGGCGCAGTACACCTGCTACTTCGCGGCATTTCTCGAGCGTTTTGCACCTACCCTCGACATCTTCTCGACCTTCTTCGACAGCCTTTCCATCTCTTTTCTGAGCTGGTCAAGGTCGGACTTCGTGGCAAAATCCATACTCTCCGAGAACTTCTTGACAGCAAGGGTTATCCTTCTATCAAACTCTATCCGTGCTTCGTCACCCCTCTTCACAAGCTGCTTGAGAAAATCGGGCGCCTCTTCTTTCGCAATTTCTCCTCTCTTCACGAGCTGATCAACCCACTCCTGGCTCTTTTCCTTTGTGAGCGTGAGAGCCCCAAGCGTCGCCAGGACAGCTTTTTTCAACATGTTAGACACCTACCTTTTGCTGTCTGAATTTCTTGTTCCATCTCTCTATTCTATTCCGCCACACAGGATCTGCCAAGTACTCTTCCTCCCACACGCGGTTCGCTATCTCGCCGTATTTCCTCGCATACTGATCCACCTCGGAAGCTAGGGAAGTGATAAGGGCCTCTGCTCCGGGATGCGTTGGGTGAGCCCCTGTTTCAGCCACGATTTCCCTTAAGACCTGCGGCGCATCGATTAGCATACACGGTCTCAAGAGGTTGTCGTTGTAGGGCTGCCTCTTCTGAATGTTTTTGAAGAAAGGCGAAGAGATTACTTCCTTGAGCGATTTCTCCTTAATGTTATCGACCGCAAAATGGGTGAACACGCAAGGCTCCACATCACCATTGTGGATTATGTGCAGATACTCTCTCCCTCCTGCAATGCATCCTCCTACCCAACACCCGTCATTCCAGAAATCTCCAACGAAAATGGGCTTGTTCCCCCTTACCCACTGTAAGGATCTTCTCAGTCTATCCCTCTGTTCCGGCTTCACCATGAGTTCCATGTCAGGATTCTTTCCGACTGGCACGTATATGAAGTACCACCCAAAACTGCATCCCTTTTCGATCATGTTGTCTATGAATTCTTCGCTTGTGAGTGTGTCAACATTATGCCGTGTCACCGTGGCGGAAAATCCGAAGATCATCCCTTTTTCCCACAGTCTATCCATGGTATCCATTATGATTCCGAAAGTTCCTTTTCCTCTTCTGCTGTCGGTCTCGTCCTGGGTTCCCTCTATGGAGATACATGGCGCAGCGTTGCCCAGCTCAGCCAATCTATTAGCGGTGGGTTCGTCTATGAGAGTCCCGTTCGTATATATCTGGAAAGCCATGTCCTGGTGTTTCTCCAAAATATCGAGTAGATGGGGCCAGTAAAAAGGCTCTCCACCGGATATGGTAATAAAATGAATGCCAAGTTCTTTAGCTTCAATGAGAATTCTATCCATGAGTTCAAACTGCATGTCGTCTCTCTTCGAATAGTCCCCCGCATAGCACCCAATACATCTCAGATTGCATCTCATCGTAGGCGATATGACGAGAAAGAAGGGAACCTTTATTCCTTCATCCTTGGAAATCTTGTTCCTCATCTCAGAGCACTTCAGTCCACCTACAAAGAAATTGACCACGAATTTATCTCTACAATTTGGATTTATTTGCTTCGCCAACTTCTTTATGAGATTGAGTGCGGGGTGCTCCTCTTCCACAACCTTCGCTAAATGACCCATCAATCCTTTATGATACCCGGTCAAAGCAACATTCTTACCTATAGAAAAAGCCTTTTCCAGAGCCCTATCGTCTCCTTTGGCAAACAGTGAAACAGCCTCCTTCACCATCCGTCTTGTCAGCAGCTCTTTTATAGGATTCATCGGTGTCACCCCCTTTTCGATTCACCTAAGTTTGAATATTCTTCCACTCTCACCTCCCTTTGGGTAGATTATCTTGAACCTATCCCGTGCTCGCTCTGAAGAACCTCAGCGAAAGATGGAGCATACGTATCAATTTGGACAGTATAAAAATGCTACTCGGGTGTCAAGCAGCGTCAGAGTTGGTTAACCAGGTGGTAAAGCTCCTCGAACGATTCTGCCTGTGACAAGAGATCTTTTGCTTTCTCAACGAGCTGGTCGTGTTCTAAGGCGATTCTGTACGCCTCGTGTCTCCCATAGAGCTTGAAATGGATTTCTTCCTCTATTTTCTCCAGCATGAAATCTCGCGACTCTTCGTACTTCTCCGGTGTATAGAGTATTTCTTCCTCTGCAAGGAGGTCCCCGAATTCATCAAGCACGGTCGGTTGGAGGACAATTGGCTTTGACAATTCTGGATGCGACAGTGTATATCGAGATGCGAACTTCGCAGGCATACCTTTCCTCAAGAGCTCCGTTTCGAGATCATTGAGGGGTTCTGATTTGATAACCAGATCAGGAATTATCCCGCCGCCACCCACGATCTCTCGCTGTAGCGTTCCGAGCGTGTAGAATCCTGCATCGGTTTCAGTTTCCATCTCCTCTTCCTTGTGAATGCATCGCCCGGAAGGCGTATAATACTTAGCAGTTGTCAGTTTCAGTGCAAAACCGTCATCAAGGGGGAAAACAGTCTGAACCGAACCCTTGCCAAAAGTGGTATCACCGATGACCAATCCTCTGTCCCAATCTTGTATCGCACCAGCAAGAATCTCTGAAGCACTCGCTGAACCTCCGTTCACCAATATGACGAGAGGATAGTCCTCGAAACTCGGTTTCGCAACTGACCTGAATTCTTTGTTCGCAGGCGAGATTCTCCCTTTGGTTGAGACAATCACCTTTCCTGCTGGGAGGAAGTTCTCGGTAACCCTTACGGCTTCCTTAAGAAGGCCACCGTGATTGTTTCTAATATCAAGAATCAGCTTCTTGGCACCTTTCTCGACCAGTTCAGTTATCACTTCTTCAAGATTCTCACCTGATTCGTCCGCAAAATTGGCCAGAATTATGTATCCTATGCCGTCATCAAGCAACTCGTAGAAAGGTATGTTGTCAATCTCTATTATCTCACGCGTGATCGTGTAGTCGATAGGCTCATCCAGTCCGTCTCTCTGAATGGTGATGGTCACTTCGGTTCCCGGCTTGCCTCTCAACTTTTTCACCGCTTCCTTAAGAGTTATGCCCTCCGTGCTTTCTCCTTCTATCCTGACTATCCTATCGCCAGCCTGGATTCCGATCCTCTCCGCAGGAGTGCCGTTGAGAGGTGAAACAACGGTCAAGACCTCATCCCGTATGGTTATCTGAATCCCCAATCCGCCATATTCTCCTCTGGTACCTACCATGAGTTCATTGTATTCGTCGGGATCCAGAAGTTGAGAGTGTGGATCGAGGGAATTCAGCATGCCGTCTATAGAAGACTCTATCAACGCTTCGGGGTCAGGTTCTTCAACATGATTGTGAATGACGATATTGAGAGTTCTCGCGAAAAGGTCGAGATTCTTCTTTAGATTTTCTCGTCGGCCCTGTGAATATCCAAGCCACCAGCCACCAAGGAGAACTACTCCCACCAGGAGTGTTGGCACTACGATATACTTGAGTTTTCTCATCTTTTCCTCCTCGAGTATAGAATAGGAAAGGATAGACGGAATGTCAAGCCATTAGAGCCCTTCTTCTATTGGGGTCAGGTCTTGACTTAAAGACTTAAGCAGAAAACTGCTCCCCACGTCGTGACTAGGACCGCATGTCAGGTGGATCCGGGGGTCAGATCTTGAGATTTGTGCCGGGAAGTGGAAGACTGTGGTCATACGTTATGTATTTAAGTCAAGACCTGACCCCAAAGGGGACCTTGACATTTCCCCGTGCACGAATATGATGTAGTTGATTCACCAGGTTTCAACCATTGACAAGCAAAAAGGAGGTCGCCATGGGGAATCAGATTTTCAGGGTTGTCTTCTTGGGTCTCTCTATTGTGTTCTTCGGCTCTCGAGGCGTCACAGCTGATGACTTAGAAGAGACTAAGAAGATGATCGAGAACATGAATGACCGAATAGCGAAGGCCTCAATTGAAGCAGATACGGTAACCATATTCTTACACTATGCAGAGGACGTAGTCTCTATGCCGAATTACGGAGAGATGATCAGGGGTAAGGCGGCGCTAAAGAAGCAGGATGCCGAAATGAGGAAGGCGGGCATGAAAATCCATTCACTGCACTACGCTACACTGGATTTGTGGGTTTCTACTGATTTGGTGTGTGAGATTGGCACATATGGAATATCATTAACACTGCCCGGCATGTCCAAACCGGTCGCGGACAATGGGAAATATCTGAACATATGGGAGAAACAGTCCGATGGTTCTCTGAAGGTCAAAGTCGAGATTTGGAATACCGATGTGAATCCCTGGGGTACATGAGAAATCAGCTATTTTTGAATTCATCCACAGGAGGCGCATCGTGTCGACCAGCAAGATTGCAGGGATCGTCATTGACACAAAGCTCCTCAAAGATACAATGCAGTTAGGGTATCGCGTACCACAGCGTCTTTATGGTGAACCGGGGCAAAAGCAACTTCACCTGTTTGCTCTTCAATTCGAACTGAAAGGAGGTGCGTTGTGCGCACAACGTCTGTTCTTGTGCTCGTACTTGCTATTGCAGTGGGCTCTGGTTGTCAGCAGAAAGTTGAAGTCAAAACGGAGGAGGCGGTGAAGGTAGATATTGAAGCTGAGAAGACAGCAATTACAACTCTCTTGGAGGATTACGTAAGAAGCGTTGAAAACGGGGATATGAATCTCTACGCACAGAATGTGTCACACGATACGGATATGGTGGACTTCGGTGCTTTTGGCGATCCGATTGTGGGCTGGGATGCTCTGAAAAAGGTGATGGAAGACCAGAATGCTGCATTATCCAAGACCAAGATAGATGTCAGCGACCAGGCTATTCATCTCTGTGAGTCAGGGAAACTTGCGTGGGCTACTTGCCTTTGGGACTTCAAGGCAATGATGGGTGAGAATCCTGTTGAACTGCCTGTCAGGTGCACGTGGGTGTTGGAGAAACGAGACAATCGCTGGGTGATCGTACATTTTCACAAGTCTGTACCGGCTCAATGACGTTGCTTTTGTGGTCTGCTGGTTCTCGGGTGGTCGGCTGTGCTGCGCGACGCCTCGAGTGGAGCTCTTCCCATTGAGACAACACTCAGCGGCCAAGAAAGGGACAGCGACCGTTTTCGCCATCTGCGGTGCATGATGCCTTCGTATCGACGAATCCTTGTTCTTGTTGAGGGCATTCGACCTCCCTTACATTGCCGGAGTGGCGGAATTGGTAGACGCTGCGGACCAACGAGGTGCGATTCGTAGTAATTGTTAACTGATCGGGATTGACGGTCATTGGTTGTGGATGGATCGCCTGTAATCGCTGCCTCCCCAGCTATTCGGAACTGGCTGTGGGCAGGCGTAATCAAGTGACGCGAAAGCCAAGATGCTTCCTACACCGTATTCAGAACTTAACGAGGTTTTGAGCGTTCTCGTATCGAGGATGCGACAGATCCTGGGCAATGATTTCGTTGGTGCATACTTACAAGGCTCGTTTGCAGTAGGAAATTTCGACTTTCATAGTGATGTCGACTTCATTGTGGTGATCAGTGACGAACTATCTCGAAATCAAGTCAGTGCATTGCAAGAAATGCATGATCAGATCTATCAACTTGATTCCAAATGGGCACAGCACCTCGAAGGGTCATATTTCCCGAAGGAGATCTTGCGGGACCATTCAAAGCGAGGCATAAAGCTGTGGTATCTAGACCATGGTGCTCGCTCACTGATCAAATCAGACCACTGCAATACGATCCTCGTTCGCTGGATCGTTCGTGAAAAGGGAGTCACTTTAGCTGGACCTTCGCCGAGTACACTTGTGGACCGCATATCCGAGGAACTGTTGAGGGCGGAGATTTTCGAGACCATCATAGATTGGGGCCAGAAGATTCTCGATGATCCGGCGTCATATAATAATCGCTTCTATCAGTCATTCATTGTGTTGAGCTATTGTCGAATGTTGCGAGACCTTCATACAGGATGTGCCGGGTCAAAACGGGAAGGCGCCAAGTGGGCGAAAACCTCCTTGGACTCATCATGGTCAGATTTGATCGATGGTACCTGGGCCGGCCGTCCAGATCCAGCTCATCAGGTTCAACAACCTGCCGACGCTCAAGATTTTGCCCGCACTTTGGAATTTGTGAAGTATGTCATGAAGGAAAGTAGACGATGTTTTCCGAATGACTGAAGACCTGGTGTCAGGTACCGCTAAGCCGTTGTAGAAAAATGAGTTAGAGAAGGTTTTTCGTAAACTCAGTTCCTTGCACGCCCTGCTCCTCCGGGAACGCAATCCGGCTTTTTAGCGTTCACTCGGGCCCCTCTCGGATCTTTGTTGAGGGAAGGGCGGTCCATGGCACGCCACGATCTGGTGAGGCAGCGGTACGAGCTGCGGGGCATCTGGAGCAAATATATCCTGGAGATGACGGGGGAAGGATGGGAGACCAGAGCTGAAAATGTTATAATTCAAGACCTGACCCCATACTTCTGAAGGGACCTTCGATGTTCAAATAAGTCTGGAGACCAGATCCCCATCCAGGAGTTTGAGTTCGCCCTTGTCCTCTATGAATCTCCCCACATCCTTTCTGACCCTCACGAAATCAACTTTGGCTAACCTTTTCCTTAAGAAATCATTGAAGTTGTCTGCATCTACGTTCATCCTCTTCTGCTCTGTCTGCCCTATGGCATTGTTGAGAAGTTCAAGATTTGGGAGGATCTTCTTTCCAAGGAACCAGAGGAGGTCATAGAAGTCCCTTCCCTTAGTGTATCTTCTGAAAAAGCACGCGTGAAGTTTCGTTGCATAGAGTGAGGGGATATCGAAGTGGGTGACAGTGAACACGTAATGTCGACTCACAAGTGACATCTCTGTGTTCCAACCTTGCGGAGGGTTGGCATCGACTTCGATTTTGATGAGAAGCTTCTCACTTCTTTGAGTGGACAAGCTCAGCTGCTGCAAAACATCCTTGAACTTCAGCATAGCAGACTGAACGGAGCCTTTCACACGTGGTTTGGTCTCCACAGAGACTCCGGACTTCCGCAAATCGTAGAGCACCTTTCCCACCAAGACCTCGAATCGGTAACTGTCTTTCCTAATGAGTGAGAAATCAAGATCTTCTGAGAATCTCCGCAAATCGTACAGGAATCTGAGTGCGGTTCCGCCGACAAACGCCAGATTCATGAAGTATCCCCTGTCGTAGAGGGTCTTCAACACAAGTAGCTGGAGAAGTTCTCTTGTGTGATGAACCTTCGCCTCACGACTTGGGATTCCAGAGATCGTCTTCTGAATCAAATCCAACATAGGGCTATTCTGACTCCGCCATGAAGTCCAGAAAGCTTGTCGCTACGTGAATGACCCCCTTCTTACCGTACCTCTCTGCGTAATCCATCAACTTGCTCCCGTTTAGAATGTCGAGATTCTGAAATCGATAGGACATCTCGAAGACATCTTTGTCTCGGAAATTCTGCAGGTTGAAGTAGATGAAATCAAGCAGAGCCTTCTCTGGATCGGCCAGAAGCACCGGAAGTCTGTTTTCGTCTTCTCTATCAGTGAAACCGAAGAATCGAGTCGTCTTCACGTGCTGATAGACGAAGCTGCCAAAGGCGTTCCTGAACTCGGCCGTGTTACTTGTGGTGATAGATGTGACATCCTCCACCTTTTCAGGAATCAGATCGTAGTAGCCGAGAGCGTATTCTGTGCTGACATAAGAGTGAGGATATAGCGCGTTGGCCAGGAAGATCCTCGATGGATGGATCTTCCTGTCGTTCTCATTGAGGATGTACAACCCTCTTTTGAGCCTAATGACCAGTCCCTTTTTCTGCCACGCGTGTAACTGGATCCCAAGAACTTGAGGATTTTCGGTAATGGCAGAGAGCTCGGTTGCTGAAATAACGGCGAACCTTCTGACCGCGTTCTTGAATTCCAGGTATTTCATCTCTTTAATTTATAAAAAAGTATTATTTACGGAGATAGAATGTCAAGTGAGAAATCTGGCAAAAAGGTAGGTCAGGTCTACACTTTTCACTCTTTGATATCTATGTAATTGATTGTTGTTGAATTCATGGCAGCTGTGTAATTCGCTGGTAATTGAGGGACTGCCAGTTAAAGCACCCTTTGGCGAGGCTACCATACGGTCCCGAAGCTTCGGGAAAAGCCTTGCACTACAGACTACTAACCACGAATAACCCTTGAATTACTATCGAATTACCTGTGAAGAGGGTCGCATATTGACAACTCCACCGTAAGTCATACACTTCCATTAGATGCCGGAGTGGCGGAATTGGTAGACGCTGCGGACTTAAAATCCAATACAGAGGAAAATCAGGATTCAGCTACCGATAAGGAATCTGACGAAGAAGACAAGTAGAAAAGGCATTTCTCCATTTATGTCTATTATGGTGATTATGTCTATTTTGCTCTATTTTGGTGAAAAGTTGGGACAAATATTTCCTAAG
>SMTZ1_10008015_pt1 | contig 10558 bp, 9 predicted proteins | sample DeeMarSWOR136_30_FD_25667 | JGI IMG/M metagenome (IMG submission 25667) | reverse complement strand
GCTTGAAAACGCCGAGTTTCCCATAGAAATTGTTCCTGGCGTAACAGCCGCCACAGCCGCCGCATCAAAACTTGGCGCACCGCTAGTAAGTGATTTTGCTGTGATAAGTCTCAGTGACCTTTTAACGCCTTGGAGTGTTATAGAGAAAAGGCTGGAAGCTGCTGCTGAGGCTGACTTTGTGATCGTTTTGTATAATCCTCAAAGTCCAGGGCGAAAGGAGCCGTTAGCAAAAGCTCATCAAATCCTGCTTAGGCACAGAAGCCCTGAGACTCCAGTTGGCCTTGTCAGACTGGCTGGAAGAGACGGTGAGGAAACAGCAATTACGACGCTTGAGGCGATGATAGATGCTGAGATAGACATGGTTACTACGGTTATTGTGGGAAATTCAACAACCCGCGTTACCAACAAAAGAATGATCACGCCGCGAGGGTACGACCTGTTTCAAGCCTAATCTTTATAAACCTTATTTTAACTGAAATTAAATTCAGGTTGAATTAGTTGCATAGAACATCTCAAAACCTCATCCTACGGGACAAGGGCGAATTCACCAAGTTCCAAATCCTATTCGAAGTAATGCGCAACCAGCCACACGTAAAGCAGAAGGACATAAGCGACGCGCTCGGAATCACAATACAGGCTGTCTCAAAATATTTTAAGAAACTGATGAGAGAAGGGCTGTTGGAAGCTGGGTCAGAAAGAGCGGACTACAGGCTTACTCCAAAAGCGGTTGAGAAACTGCGTGAAGACATAAAATACTTGGGACGCTACGTCACCGGCATCAAACGTGAAATGAAGGTTGAACGCTACTTTCCAGCTATGGCAACAAAGCCAATAAAGGCTGGCGAAAAGGTGGGGTTGATGACGAAAAAAGGAATTTTGTACGCAGTAGCCGCAACAAACCCTGCTGCCGAAGCGTTCGGAATTGCCATATCAAACGCTAGCCGAGGCGAAGACGTGGGCTTGAAGGACTTGCAAGGTAAGTTGAAGTTGAGGCAGGGAAAAATCTTGATCGTTAAGCTGCCAAGTATAAGGCAAGGCGGCTCCAGATTAGTTGACGTGGCTAAGGTCCGCGCGTTTTATGAAGAGTTCAAACCAGACAGGATAGGCGTTATGGGCGCTGTTGGCAGAGCAGTCCTGAACAAGCTGGGGCTCAAGGCGGACATTGAATTCGGCATCAGCCGCGCAGTCGCGTTAGCTGCTTCAAGAGGGCTAAACGTGTTTGTGCTCGTTGTTGGCAGAATGGTTAACCGCGTGATCGAAGAGATTGACGCAGCAAACATGAAAAGCGCTACTGACATAATTTACGAAGTCAAAGATGGGCGAATAGCGTAAAACCTGAGAGGATACAAGTTTAGAAGAATATCATTAGGACCGCTTACCGCTACGTGAAAAGGTTCGTTGTACATGAAATGCAGTATTAACAGAAACTACATCTGGAAATTAGCATGATAATAAAACCTAAGTTTTATATTACCTCCAACTAACGTCTTTTTTTAACCTATTCAAATTTGATTGAAATTTAACGCCTTTTCGACTTCTTCAAGGCTTACAGACTGTTGGCTTGAGATTTTAACTTCTCACTTTGCTCATAGTTGCTAGTTATGTGTGCAAACAAATGAGAACTTTTCTAAATCTGCCTTAGAAAATAAGTTTTTATGCTTCAAAACAGAAAGTTATACAAGTAGTTATAACTTTCACTTCTATATTCATCAGAGAATCCAGCTAGCCACCCCAAGTTTGTAATTTGGACCGGTTCAATGAAAAAGCGTATAAGGTACTAAATTACACACTGTAACAGCGCATAACGCGCAAGAAATAACATAAGGAGAATAAGAGATGGCAACATTAAAATGTAAAGCTACAGCTATTGCGTTTTCTTTGCTTCTGATGTTAGCTATAACTACTTCGCTTGTTGCTGTGCCTTTGGCTAATGCACATGATCCCCCATGGAGCGTTCCAACATATTCTTTCTGCAACGCTGCACCGGATCCAGTTGGATTAGGGCAAACAGTTGCGGTCAACTTCTGGGTCAATATGCCGCCGCCTACAGCGAGTGCACAGTATGGTGACAGATGGACAGGAATGACGGTTAAGGTTACAAAGCCTGGAGGAACTACTGAGACGCTGGGGCCATTTACATCCGATGCCACTGGAGGAACATTTACTACCTACACGCCCACTGAACTAGGGGAATACACTTTCCAGATGTTCTTTCCTGGAAATACATTAGAAGGAAACAATCTTGGAGCGCCTGCTTCCGCTTACGCAGAAATTGGCGACTGGTACGAACCTAGTGAAAGCAACATAGCCTCGCTTACAGTACAAGAGGAGCCAATACCGAACCCGAAGGTAAATCCGCTTCCAACAAACTACTGGACTCGCCCAATCTATGGTGAAAACAACGAATGGTATCAGATTAGCGGGGCTTGGCTTGGTCTTGCTGCATCTACATTTGCTGCGACTGGTATGTACAATGCTACCGGAAACTATAATCCGTATACCACTGCACCTAACACTGCTCACATTCTTTGGACAAAGCCTGAGGCGTTCGGCGGCATAATTGGAGGAGAATTCGGCAACAGTCAAACAGCCAACTACTATTCAACTTCGCAGTACGAGCCGAAGTTTGCACCAATAATCATGCAAGGCATCCTCTACTACACTATGTATCCAGGAAGTTCGACTTACCCACAAGGCTGGGCAGCAGTGGATTTGCACACCGGAGAAACGCTTTGGACATCGGAGAATACTAATGAGGTATTAAAGTGCGGTCAAATTATCAACATGATCACACCTAACCAGTACGGAGCCCTTGCATACTTGTGGTCCATTCCAATAGCAGCAGCTGGCTTCGCAGCTGGGGGTCAGTATATGTCAATGTATGATGCAATGACAGGAGCTTGGATACTGAACATTACTAACACTCCATCAATGACACTTGAAACAGATGAGGCTGGCAGCTTAATCGGCTACTACGTGAACTCCACTAATCCATACGCACCAACGTTGAACATGTGGAACTCAACCAGATGCATCAACCTCTCACCATATGTATCAAACTATGGTGGCGGTGGTGCAACTCCAGATCAATGGATGTGGAGACCTCCATTGGGTGCACAAATCGACTTTTCTTATGGAATACAATGGTCTGCACCATTACCCATTGAAGACACAGACGGAAATTCATTAATTGCCATGATGAGCATGTTCGGCTTTACTTTTCCTTCGTATTTGCTTTCAATTTCGGCAGTTCAGAGCAACGTGGTACTTCTAAGGGGAACAAGTGCTGGCAATCAATATCTCTACCAGCCTGGTTGGACAGAGGAAGGAGGTTTCAGTGCAATAGACGGACACCAGCTTTGGGGCGTTGTTAATCGAACCCAAGTACCGTGGTCAATTGTATACACTGGCGGTGTTTGGTCCGGAAGCGGGGCGTTCGTACAATTAACTGAATCTACATTGTCGGTCACTGGTTACAGTCTCAACACAGGCCAGAAGCTATGGGGACCAACTTCGCTTCCAAATGCTAGTCCGTTTAGCTCTCTCGGAGCAAATGCTATCGTCGCTAACGGCTCAATTTACATATGGCTCTACGGAGGAGACGTTTATTCCTATGACATCCTTAGTGGAGATCTGAATTGGGAATATCACACGCCAAGCGCTGGGCTGGAGTCCCCCTATGGTCATAATTCCATATGGACTTTCACTGTAGGATCAATCGCTGATGGTAAGCTATTCGTCCCTGAAGGACACATGTACAGTCCACCACTATACCACGGAGCACAGCAACTAGCTTTGAACCTCACCACCGGCGAGGTGGTGTGGAGCATAGATGCTTTCGACGTTACTAGCGGTCCTGCTATTTCAGACGGCGTCATGACAACGCTAAACGCCTACGACAACCAGATATACGCCTATGGTAAAGGACCTAGCAAAATAACTGTTTCAGCACCTGATAGCGCGTACCCGTTAGGCACTCCAATAGTGATAAAAGGTACAGTAACTGACATGTCTGCCGGCTCACAACAGCAAGCAGTAGCAGCCAACTTCCCCAGCGGTCTTCCATGCGTTTCTGATGAGAGCATGAGCGACTGGATGGAGTACGTTTACATGCAGCAGCCTAAGCCTACAAATGCTACAGGCGTTAAAGTCACCATAAGCGTGCTTGACCCGAACAACAACCAATACGAGGTTGGCACAACCACAAGCAACACAGACGGCACATTTGGCTTTATGTTTGATCCGCCGGTTCCAGGAATGTACACCATAATCGCTACATTTGAAGGCTCCGAATCCTACTATAGCTCTTCTACATCCACCTACCTATACATGACAGAAGCTCCACAGGCTACTCCTGAACCTACACCGACGCCGGCATCGATAGCTGACTTGTACTTCCTGCCCATGTCCATAGGCACGATCATCGCGATCATAGTAGTCGGACTGCTGCTCTTCATGCTGCTCAGAAAACGGTAAACACCCAACAACAAACACATACCCTCCCTTTTTTTAGCTATTCATATATTCAAGCAGAGAGGAACTGAGAGGGCTTTGCACGAAAACTAGCGCTAACAGAAATATTAAAACAATTATACATGCGGTAAAAAGAGCTGTTGTCGTCACTTCAGGGTCATGTGCCACTCACAGTAAGGGTCTCCATTCGCAATGCATTTAGTTTTTTGGATCTTTGGAGTTTTACGAATAATCTGTTCGTAAATGTCAGATACGAAACCTTCTATACAGCTGCGGTACATTGCCTTCTCACCGTCAAGTCCAGCGAAGAAATTGTTCCAAATCCTGAATTTGACTTCAGCTTTTTCAAGATCGAATTCTACGATTTCTATTCTTCCCAAACCAGCGTCCGTGAACCTTTGACTGACTGTTTTCAGGAACAGTTCTTTGTCACCCTTTGTTACGTCAGATGTCTCTTCGACAAAACATTTGCCTGCTGCTTTGCCTGTCTCAAAAATTATTAATTTGGCGCCTGACTGAAAGATTTCAGAAAGCCTTGAACAGATTTCTTCAACTCTAGCTCGCGTTATAATTATGCATCTTTCTCCAGTTACTTTGTCTTTAATAACGCCGGTTTGTCCTTCAAACTCAAACTGCATGTCGAATCACAAGGGGTCAGTTTTGGTTTCTTATCACTTTTGTTATCGTATTCATGTTTTTACATAACCGATAGCTGCTTTTGTCTCTTTGAACCGCAGCCGCGGGTGTGTTAAGCAAAGTTTCATAAGCAGCCATTGTTACCATTTCAGGAGACGAGGTGTTGCATATGGTTGTTGCAGGGAAAATCTTCAGGCTTGCAGAACAGTTGCCCGTGGCTGACGTTGCGGTGAAACTTTACGGTTACCGCACGGAGGAAGCTTACGAGGAAGGTGACTACAACTTTACGCTTGTAACGGAAGTAGTGGGGCTTTTGCCAAAGGAGAATATGCTCAGCGGCGTCTACTCTCATGATTACGTTATGCACGTGTTCCACAGAGGCAAAACTGTGCCCTTGCCGCGTACTGTGGAGGCGCTCTTCAGCTTCGCCCAGATAGAAGACACAACGTTCCTGACGATTGTGGAGAAAAAGCGTGTTGCGAATTTCATAGCTAACAAGCTCAGCGAGATTCTCTTCGACAAAGTAGGCGGCATAGTTGAAGCGAGAATTCCGCCTGAAACGTTGCGGGAGTTTCACTTGAAAAACCCTGAAGACACGAAAATAACTTTCTTTGACAACGTGGACATACCTAACGTGAATAAACTGTCGCTTTACGGGCCTGACTTGATAAACGCGACGTTATTTGAGGATTACATGAAGCATGGAGATTTGTGGTACGTGGTTGCGCGGTCAAAGGAAACCGGCTACGTGGTGGGCGTCACAAGAGACGCCTCAGTGACCATATTCAACTTGGCGGACAAGAGCAAGTACTTGGAATACGTGAACAAGCAGATATACCCATTATCTTTGGAAAATACCCCGTAATTTTTACTTCCTTTTCTCTGATTTGGGTATGCCTATCCATCTTGGAGTTTTGTTCTTATATTTTAGATAGGCGTCTCCGTATCTGTAATGGCAATAACGTTCCTCAGCTGATAAATTGGCGTTGAGCAGAATCGTCAGCACCATTGCTAGGATAAGATACAACCAAGAAGAGCAAGTTATTCCCAAACCACTTTGCATTAGAAGCAAACCAATGTACGTGGGATTTCTTGTAAAACTATAAAGACCTTTGGTTATGACCTTGTCCTTGGGACTAGTGGCGAAATTTCGAACTGCGACAATGGTGAAAGCAATTCCAAGCAGATAGATAATTAGACCGCTGTATAGCCATGTTGTGTCAAGTTGTAGAGGTAAGAAAACGGCGTAAACCCAAGAAACGACCATCGGCAAGAAAACGGCGTAAGTGAGTCTATTCTCCTTTTTAGTTAGCTTAAACTCTTCTGGTTCTTCTGGTTCCCTAGCAGCTGTAACTTTCATATCAGAGAAGGAAAGTATTAGAATAGGAACGACAAGAATCCAAGCATTCCATAAGCCTAACTCAAACGCTGGAATAAGAGACATAATTCCCCTCTGTCAGTTCCTTTGTCCGCATATCTAACATTTTTGGTATGAGCCGTTTAGAATGAAGCTGGCGTTTCTACACAAATCATGAGCTTGCTTCATCATTATTATGACTATGTAGCCTATTATGGCACTATCTTTTCTTATAGTAAGCGTCGATTGTTTGAAGTCTCTGATTATTACTATTGGTTCAATATCCAATCAGATTGCAAGAAAAAAAAGGGGCAAGTTGCGTTGTGGTAGACATCGCCAGAAGTATGCAATAAGGAGATGCACCCGATGATTTTGGCAACTAAATAATTTTTTTACTTATATTTTCTGAACAGCTTTTTACCTTCTATATCTGCAAGGTGTTCAAAGCCTACATAAGTAGGTTTAAATATTAAACTGAACCTTACAAGTAGATAATAGACTTCTGGAAGTGTTGATTAAAATGAAGCCTTTTTCTAATGAAGCTTATTACTTATTTTTCTCTACGCTTGCAAATAGAACACGCCTAGCCATAATTGACGTTTTGAAAGACGGTCCGAAAACAATCTTGGAAATTTCAAAAGCTCTAGATCAACAAGAAGCATCAATCACTCATAATCTGAAGTCTCTTGAGAGTTGTATGATAGTAAATTCACAAAAGACTGCTAAGGAACACCTTTATTATCTGAACAAAGAAATTGTTGAACCGCTTTCTGAAATATTATCTTTTCATGTTAGCAAGTATTGCCCTGGACTTGAGAAATGCATCTCTCCCCAAAAACTCAAAGAGTACATGAAGCAAGAAGCTGCAAAAACGACATACATTGAACATGGATAAGCTCGTTAGCGCGCGCTTTCATTTTACAATTCAGTCTTGTATTGACTCTTGGGATGTTTGTGAAGTGAAGTTAGGAAAGGGAAGAGTAATGCTTGCGGTAAAAGGAGATTAGATAAGGAAATTCTACAAGCACTTCTTCCCTTCAACGGGTTTTCTGCTTTTTCATCCATTTAAGCACTTTTCAAATTTATTCCCAAATCTTGCCAAATTCTTGCTAACTCGAACATACTTCTTGGAATATTTCTGAATGTAAAAAACAGGTTTAAATTTAATTCACAAGCAATAAAAACTAGTTTTGCTGATTAAATATTAAGAGGTGATAAAGAATGGTGGAGTATGTTAGGGGAAGCCAAAGCGACAAGTGGCATTGGTGTAAAAACTGCACACAGTATCCAATGTACATCTACCAAAAGACCCCTGTAAAACCGTCTTCTAACCTCTGTGAACAGTGCAAAACAAAGGAAGACAACAGAGATTGCATAATGTAAGGAGCTAATCAGAACAATGTACTAGTCTCAGCTAAGTCATCTAAGATTACTTTTGTTTTCTGAACAGCTAATTTAGATAAAAAGAGGGAAAAGTGCTTCTCGGTTACAAGAGTTTTAATGCTTCTTCCCTCGGAATGGCTACCATCGTTTCCACTTCTACGTCATCTTTAGCTTCGATGGCTAGTTTCATGGCATTCTTTTCGCTCGGAGCCTCAAAAATTATAACGTCGTCGTATCTTCCCAAGGTTCAATAGAAACCTAGGATTTTGATGTCTTTCTTATGAAGTTCCCCAAGCATTTTTGTGGTTTCGTCAGCCATTTCTTTGATGGTTCTCTTCCTGTCTTTTATCAGACTTATGAAAATCAACCCAAAACACCTCAAAACTATCCTGCAAGGTGACGTTGTAGCCTTTGCCTTGGATAGACAAATTGAGCGGTTACTTCGGTTTTCTGAACAGTTTTGCGGCATCCGAAAATCATAAAAACTTGGCGAAAAATAGGGGTTTGGTTAAGATGGCTATGGTTTCTGATTTGATGAGAGAGTTAGTTGGGTTCATCGGAGAGTTTTTCGCTGTGATACATTATTTTTCAGATTTCATGGTAGCCATATTGATTTATAACCTGGTCTTTGAGACTGGCGCAGTTGGAGTTGTGCTGGTGTGGTTTGTGGTGGGGTTGATTTCTGCGGTTATCTCTGAGCTTCTTAAGTCGAAGTTGCCTACGCCTTTGAGGCTGATTTTGCGTAGAAGTTGAGTCAGCTTCTTTTGAAGTCCAGTGTGCAGTGTTCTGCGCCCTTGCATTTCTGGTTTCTGAGGGTGAACTGCATGTTTTCGTCAAATTCAGAAGCCCAAGCAGCGTATTCAACGTTGCAGATAGTTGTTCCTACTTTCGCGGAGTATTTTTCTCTTCCGCTTTTCACCATTAGATTGTGCCAAGGGCAATCGCTGATTTGTATTTGAAACCCGTTCTCGTTTTGTTCCATCTTAAACTTGAATCCTTCTAGGGATAGCTTTGCGGTGAGACTTTCAAAAAGAGCAGCTTCGCCTTCACCTTTTCCCAGTATCGCTTTAATCATACGTGCCTGAATTTTGGGCATGACTTTCCAGACTTCCTTATCTATCTCCAACGCAGCGTCAAAGCCGTACTTTTCCTCTATTTTCATGAACCATAACCCGTCTGCTGCTTTGTAGCTGCGGTGAAAAAACTCGATAATCTGTTTATTGCTCAAGTTGTCCATCTTTTTCGGCCTCTCTTCTTGAATTGTTTTCGCATGCCTACTATTAGCTCTTGAAAATATTAAGCGATAGCTGAAATGGTTTCTGTATATGTCTGGTTTGGCGTAGACAAAAAAGGGCTTTCCGGTTATTTGGATGGTGCTTTTGATATGGGTCGTCCGTCGATGTAGGAGCATCGGATGCCGTATTTTCGTGCGCATTTCAGGCAGAGGGTGGGGTCGCAGAGCGTGGTGGATAGGTATTTTTCGCCGCCGTCCGGGGCAATTGCGACCATGACGCCTTTGTCGATTTCACCGGTTTTTTTTAGGGCTACGTGGAATATGGCGCCTGAGCTTGGTCCGACGAATATGCCTTCTTGCAACGCCAGCAGTCTAGCGGCTTCTTCTGCTTCTTTCGGGTGCACCTTGTGGATTTCGTCTACATTGTCTTTTTTCCAGATGGCTGGCACGTACTGGGTTTCAAGGTTTTTCAAGCCTTGGATGGATGTGCCATTCTTGGGTTCCACAGCGATTATCTGGATGTCTGGGTTGTATTCTTTAAGCCGCTTGGAAACGCCCATAAGCGTGCCTGTAGTGCCGATGCCGGCTACGAAGTGGGTTACCTTCCCCTTGGTGTCTCTCCAGATTTCTTCGGCTGTGGTTTCGTAATGCGCAAGCATGTTAGCTTGGTTTGCGAATTGGTTTGGCATGAAGTATTTGTCTGGGCTTTGGCTGGCTATTTTGCGTGCGAGGTCTTCTGCGCCGTTCATACCTTTATCCGCCTCGCTTAGGATGATTTTTGCGCCGATGGCGTTGAGAATTTGCCTGCGCTCTAAGGTCATGTTTTCGGGCATGACGAGGAAAAGGTCGTAGCCTTTTACGCGGCAGACCATGGCTAAGCCTATCCCCGTGTTGCCGCTGGTCGGCTCGATAACTGTTTTGTTTTTGTTGAGTTGCCCCGACTTCTCCGCTTGCTCAATCATGTACTTGGCTATGCGGTCTTTGACGGAGCCGCCGACGTTGAATTTTTCTAGCTTCACGTACATGTCGAGGTTGGGATTTTTGTGCAGTCGGTTTACTTGCACCATCGGAGTGTTGCCGATTAAGTCCAAGATGTTTCTGACAATCATGTGGCATCTTAGAAGTGAATGGCACCGCATAGGTAAATCGTTTTCTGTTTTACAGGCGCGTCGAGGCGGGCTGGCTGAGTTTGCAAATGGGTTTTTATAGCTGTGGATGCGTAATTTTTTGATATGCAGACCGCTTTGACTCTTGAAACGTTTCTGAGCTTGCTTTTAGCCGTGGCGTTAGGCGCCGTCGTCGGCGTAGAACGGGAAGTAACACACAAGCCTGCAGGGTTGCGCACGCACATGCTTGTTTCGCTTGGCGCATGCCTCTTCACTGTGGTATCCGTCGGCTTCGACGTGGAGCCCGCGCGGATAGCCGCTGGCATAGTGGCGGGAATCGGCTTTATAGGCGCAGGAACCATCTGGGCG
>SMTZ1_10008014_pt1 | contig 10558 bp, 5 predicted proteins | sample DeeMarSWOR136_30_FD_25667 | JGI IMG/M metagenome (IMG submission 25667) | reverse complement strand
TCAGGAACTGACTCAGTCTTTCTTTCTCCTCGACTATCAAGCCTTGAATTGGGGCTTTCACCTCATAATCCCTTTTTTTATAACCGATGAGCCTAAGGATCTTCTGATCGTCGATATCAATCTTGAAATTTCTGATTACTTCAAGGATAGAAAGCATCACTTTCCGCTGACCCGTTTGACCAACTTGACCGCCAGCATGGCATTCTCGGCATAACCGTCAGCTCCGATATCGTCAGCCCATCTCTGATTAACCGGCGCCCCTCCGACCAGAACCTTGAACCGGCCGCTGAGGTTTCTCTCCTTCAGGATCTCGATGACCTTTCTCTGGTTAACCATCGTGGTCGTCAGCAACGCTGAAAGACAGATAAAATCAGCCTCCTCGGCTTCGGCAGTCTGGACAAATTTTTCGAGCTTCACGTCCGCGCCGAGATCCACAACCTCATACCCATTAGCCGAAAGAAGGGAAGCCACGAGGTTCTTGCCGATGTCATGAATATCCCCTTCAACAGTGCCGATAACGGCTTTACCCGACGACCTCATCTCAATATTCGCTTGGCTCAAAACCGGCTGGAGGACAGCCATAGCCGCTTTCATGCACTCGGCACTGGTGATGAGTTCGGGCAGGAAATACTCTCCCTCTTCCCATAGTTCACCGACTTTCTTGATGCCTGGGACATACCCTTTCTCGATGACTTCATTCAGGTCTAAATTCTCCTGGATGGCCTGCCTGGCCAAATTCTCGGCCTCTTCTTTATGCCCCTCGATGACAGCTTTTTTCATCTTGGTAAGAATGTCTGCTCTCTCCATGATTTCTCCTTTAATGGAAACTCGGATTTCTGCCTGTTCAGGTAGAGGAAACAAATATTATCTATTTCCCTAAAAAAATCAACTTTGGAGAAAAATTTCTAGGGATCCATCAAGGATAATGATTTTATCCTGCAGGGCTTTCAGTCAGGAGGCGACAATCAGCCAGACTTCTTAATCTTCTCAATCTTGGCCTTAATTTCTGGCTGATCAGGCTTCAGCTCCAACGATTTCTGCCAGGCAGCTAGGGCCTCATCCCTAAGGCCAAGTCTGTCGTAGCAATCTCCCAAAGAGTTCAAAAGGACGATGTTTATTCCGTAGCGGGACATGGCTTCCTGGTAAGTCGAAATAGCCTCATCATATTCTCCTAAGGCTTGACGAGATTTACCCAAAAGAAGATAGACCTGATAAGGCGTTTTCTCTAAGCCTGAAAAGGGAAGCAAAATCTGTCTCGTCTGGACATAATTTCTGAGTGTAAAATTGGCCTGGGCTAGGCCAAAGGCAAACTCCAAGGAATCAGGATTTTTTCGATAGGCTTCTTCAAGCCTTTCTTTAGCCTTTTCCATCTCACCCCGAGACAAATGCTGCCTTCCCAGGATGTAAGCATAAACAGGGTCTTCCGGAGGCGATAATTTTTTGTAATAAACCCACGGACGGGGCATGGCCGCAGCTGATGTGATGTCGAATTCATCCTCTTCCGTCAGCAGCTCTCGCTCACCGTCTAAAAAGGCCACCTTGATCCGGTAATGCCCGGGAGGGAATTCTCGGAGAGAAAACTCCTCGACGAAGTTGACTCCGTCTTCGTATTCATTCCATCCTTTGGAGCGTTCATAAAAAGACTGATCTCCTTTAAAAAAATCAAATGTTAAGACGCCGTTCTGACTCTGTTCAGGTTTCAAACCGAGAATCTGAAGGCTTAGAAAGAGGCTCTCTTCGGGATGGAAGATATTCTTCGGCTGATGATAAATCTGATCAGATCCGACCATGAATGGCCTCAGCCCGCTCGAAGCAGAGGAAACATGATCCATTTTGTACCCTAGAATCAAGGAACTCAGGCGCGGCTCGGATTCGGACTCAGGAACCACGATCTCCTTTTCCACGGTGGTGAACTCTTTGGATACGTCATTTTTTATGATGACTGAAAATTTATACTGACCAGGAAGTAAAGGGAACATATCATAGAGGTCAAAGGGCCTGTAGGTGATGCTTTCGAGTTTGGCTTCATCGAGCTCGATCGAGAAAGAACCTTCATATTGATAGACTGTCTTTCCCTCTAAATCGGCAACTTTCCCGTTGATTTCTAAATGGGTAGAGTATTTATCTTGGTATTGCTGGACTGAAAACTTAGTCAGCTCGACAACATAGTGGACGAAGAACACTCCAGTGGTTGAATCTCTGATGATTCTGACCGAGGATTCGTTATCGATGTAGTTGGCGGAATAATCCACCTCGACGATGTCTTTATACATTAAGAATTTTTCGGCGTATTCGTCCTTGACTTGCTTCTGGGGCACTGACAAGACATTCTGAATCAAGATATCCGAAGCCAGAGAAGGACGGCCAAAAGAGTCCGATTCTCCCGGAATGAGAGTCAGAGAGACCCGAGCCAAAGACGGGTTTATATTTTTAAGGACTCTAAAAGCAGCCAGATAGTTGGTCTGATCACCGAAGTAAGACGTCAGCAGAGCCTGCGGGCCATCGCTCGTTGGGCTGTAGAGGACGTACTCTCCCACCCCTCCTTTCTGAAAAAAAACAAGGCTAAACCCGGCCGGAAGGCCAAATTTTGACAGACCCTGATAAAACCAGATCTCTGAATTGTAAACTTGGGTTTCTCCTGCGATCCGCTCGATATCCTGAGGCTCGCCGAGAATGATGTGAATCCGCCCTCGATCCGTCCTCCAGCCGGGTTTGGGAACGCCCCGGCCGAAAGTATGATTCACATAGTTAATCCTTCGATAATGCTCATTTTTGAATTCATTCTCAGGAGTACCAGGCGTGGGATCTCTTTGTTTCCAGAAAGCCTCGATAAACAGCTCCCGCTCTCTATCCGTTTCCAGGTGAAGAAAGACATCCTTTTCTGTGGAAGAGATGATATAAATCACCTCCTCTTCCAGCCATTTTTTGTATTTCTCCGGAAGCTCACTGGCTGATTTTCTCTCGGCCAGGGCTAGGAAAGAAAATAATAGAGAAACACTAAAAATGAAAACAAATAACTTCCTGACCATTCTCATTCTTAGCATAAATAGAATAACTGCATTCTGTGATATATTCAAGGGAGTACAAATCGATTAGAAAAGAATATGATCTCCTGAATAATCCAAGCTAGGACGATATCGTGGGAAGGTGTGAAGACTGTACACAGCTGACCGAGAGCCTGGGAAGCCCTCCTGAGATCATAATCTGAGGACGCTCCAGGCTTATGCCCTTGTTGTGCTTCACTTACTTGCGCAGATAATCAATACAAGGCCCACTCCCTTGGCAAGATCAAAATACGATTATGGCTTTGAAAGTTTTAGCCTAACAGATGTAAAAATTGTTAGCTTCGATGCCATCCAGAGAAAAGGGGGGACTCTCCTCCTCTGAGGAGGGGAGAGTCCCCTGAATTTAATCAGCTTAGAATTCTATCTTAACGCCTACCTGTGCTCTTCTCGGGGTCGGCATGCCGCTTGGGATTCCATAAGCTGTTGACCAGAGGCTGTAAGACCTGTAATTCAAGTAAGTTGTGTCGTTAAACAGGTTAAAGACATCAGCGAAGGTATGAATTCTGAAAGTCTTATAGATCCTGAAGCTTTTTTGCAGTCTGAAATCAACCATGACCATGTCATCAAATCTTTCTGTTCCTTTTGGCGCAGATATAACATCCGCATAGGGCCTTTGATCGATGTCGTAAACTCTGACAAAACTCATGCGGGGCCTTCCTTGCTGGTAGATTAAATTGAAGCTGGCCAGAATATCAAAGGGAAAATTATAAGCTGCTGAGATTTTCAAGGCCCATCTCCGGTCCAGGTTTAAAGGACCCTTGGCATTGATCAGGTCGTTCGGGTCTGTCCCCATTTTCCCGGTATACCAGACCAAAGATTGACTCGAGCTGTATCCTCCTCCTGCTGAACGGGATGATAAATTCAGGCCTTCAGACTTGGAGTAAGTAAAGTTAGCGTTTAGCATCCAGCGGTTGGAATATCTCTTCATTAAAGTTATGAGGAGTCCGTGGTAGGTCTGCCCCCAGTCTTCAGGGTTGGTAAGGAAGTGATCTTCTACACCCGGATTAAGTTGATTGTACACAGTATAGGTCTCATTATTATCAGGGGAAACACTCTGGATTTGCTCATAAATTCCTGCAGGATTTGTATACCCTATAGTGTTTTTTTGGTTTTTATAGATATAGGTTGCTCCGATAGAAAAATCAGGAAGGAGTTCTCTCTCCAGTCCTACTGAAAATTGGTCAGCATAGGGATTTTTGAGGTTTTCATCCACCCGGTAGCCCATCTCTCCTGGAATTTCATACATGAATTCCCACTCTGTTCCATTCCACCAGTATCCTACCCAGTCTGAGACATTAGGTCCAGGCCACTCCCAGTTGGCAATATAGGGATAGGTGTAATACCGGCCGGCAGATGCTTTAAAAAGAGTTTTCTGGTCTGAGGTCAACTGGAAGGCGAGACCGATGCGAGGCGAAAAAGAGGTCCAGACGATAAGATCCTCAATCTTGGGGCCTTTTTCTGATGTCTCTGTCCAGCCATCCATTATCGGGAAGGCAGGAATAAAACAGTTATGGTGGTCGAGTCTGACCCCAAAATTCACAGTCAGTCTATCTGAGACCTTCCAGGAGTCATCAACAAACCCTCCTATGTTGTGAACGGTTCCGCCGTAACGCCAAACATTGTATTCATACAGCAAATAAGGCTCACCATACCAATCATAATACGCTTTACCACCGCCAAAACCACCCCATGCTTCAGAAGTCCCGCGGTTGAACTGGACTCCGAATTTAAAGTCGTGGTCTCCGGCCAGAAAGTCCTCTGCATAATAGGAGACAGTTGCATTAGCCTGATGTCGGGTCACGATGTATTCCCAGGGCCACCAGAGTCCGTTAGAGGTCACACCAGTGGCTAAGTCGTAATGAATGGGCTCGTTGATATTTCCTCCGAATGCTGGCATGTAATCATTGGGGCTGTAATATCCTGAATATTTAAACTCAAAGAAAACGCTATTACTAATCAACCAGGTGTAATGGGCGTTCCACGTATAGGAAAGGTCGGTTTCCGCAGGAATTGTCTCTGGCAGATTCCAAGGATCAGGCGTTGAGGGATAATATCCAAACTCGCGATTGAAGCCGAGGACAAAGCGGTGATTAACATTGGGCTGGATGGACAGCTTGATGAACTGTTCATTGCCTCGATACTGGCTGGGGTATTCAGGATCATCCTGCCACCCAGAACCTTCATCGATCTGCCTTTGGTACAGTCCAAAGAACCAAATCTTGTCTTTGATAATGGGGCCTCCTAAAGTAAATGCGACATCATAAAATTTAACGCGGTTATAGGAATAGTATCCCTCGCCAGTGTCCTCGTTGTATGGTTCAGGATTGTTATCACCGGTGAGCCAGTCAAACTGGCCGTAATAACTTGCCGTTCCAGAGAATGTGTTTCCACCAGATTTTGTCACGATGTTTACGACTGCCCCGGTGAAGTTTCCGTATTCAGATTGAGCGCCTATTCCTGAGACTTCAACTTCTTCGAACATATCCCAAGTGGGCCAGAGCCAGGCAGTTCCGATTTCAGGGTTGCTCATATCGACTCCGTCAAGATACATGGCATTTTCCTCAGAATTGGAACCAAAGGCAGAAATTCTGGAGGAAGCATCTCCATAATTTGTAGTGAAACCAGGATTCTGCTTGATGATATCGAAATAGGTAAAACGAGCCGTAGGAAGCTTTTCCATTAAATCCTTATCGTAGGTTGTACTCGTAGCTGAGCTTTCAACATCAACAACAGGAGACTCAGCTGTGACAGTCACGGATTCTTCAATTGTTGTTGGTTTTAACATGATGTTTTCTGTCACAGTGCTGTCAATCGAAACCCTTATGTTTTCTCTTGTGATAGTCTGGAAACCAGGCAATTCGAAGACGATCTTGTAAATTCCTGGAGCTAAATTCAGGAATCGATAGACTCCTGCCTCCGATGTCACTTGCGATCGGACTCCACCCATCAAGGCCGGGCTCGAAACCTCTACAGTGACACCAGGAAGAGGGGCACCTTCATCATCTGTGACAACACCAGCTATTTTGCCAGTCAATCGCTGGGCAAAGGCAGGACCTGCTGCCAGTAGGGCCAGGATAGCAAGCAGAGTGCCGAATCTGAAAAATGCTTTTCTCATGTTCCTTTGACCTCCTTTAATAGGTTTTTTGGCAAAATGAAATGAATTGAATCATTATGCCTCGATCTATCCTTAAAACCGTTCTCAGGCCGCATTAGCTGAGAACGGTGGTTAATAATATTCATGCATTTAGTAAGTCTCATCTCCCCTTTTAATCGTTTTAAATTATATTAATATTAACGAATATATTCAACAATTAAATTCTATTCATTCTAACAAAGAGATTCAACAATTAATTAGGTCATATTTATTCTGTATTTTGTCATAATCCAAATAAATAATTGGCAATTTTCGTGCCAAGGGCCATTCTTATATAATTTATTTAAAATCAACTATTTAGAATAGATTCTGCCATTTTATACACGCTGTTTTCTTCAAAAAATTGAATGCCAATCCATTTTTTTGAATAAAATAACAGCAGCAAGACCTGTTATCAACATGATGAGCAGAGCTCAGAGGAAAAGCAGATCTCTCCCGTTCCTGTATCACCGAGCAAGAGTCAGCCTGGAGGAGGAATCGCTCCGCGTTCCCCTTAAAGTTGACTCGCTTTTTTGCCTATGATATTCCTTACAGGATGTCAGCTATGAAAATTCTTTTAAGCTGGTAATGAATAAGGTCTGTTACAAAAAATAAATTTCTATCCTCTTTAAGGAGATACACGATGCTTCATAAAACGCTTAGAATTGTCATGACTTTGTTCCTGTTTCTTCTTTTTTTATCACCCATCATTATTGACCTCCAGGAAGTAAGAGCCTGTACACATACAGAGTTGACAGACCAGGTCGATGAACTGTTTAAAGATTGGGACAAGATCGCCTCACCAGGAGCAGCCGTAGGTATATTCAAAGATGGAAAAATCATCTATGCCCGGGGCTATGGGATGGCCAACCTGGATTATAATATTCCGATTACTGCTCAGACGGTTTTCCGGGTTGGATCTGTTTCAAAGCAGTTTACAGCCATGTGTATTGCTTTACTCATCGAGCGGGGTAAGATATCCCTGGATGATGATATCCGAAAATACCTTCCCGAGATGCAAGAGTATGATCCGCCAGTGACAATCAGACATATGATTCATCACACCAGCGGAATCCGTGACTATCTTGTCCTTCAGGGCCTGGCGGGAAGATCGGATGGCTATTTCTACACCTCAGCAGAAGTTGTTGATTTGCTTTCAAGACAAAAAAAACTCAACTTTAAGCCAGGAAGAAAATATTCTTATTCCAACTCAGGATATTTTCTGCTGGCCGAGATCGTTGGCCGGGTCAGCGGAATGAAAACTAGGGATTATGCAAGGAAGTTCATCTTCGAGCCTCTCAACATGAAAAACACTCATTTCCATGACAACCCAAAAATGGTGGTAAAAAACAGGGCATCAGGGTATATGCCGCTGGAAGGGCAGGGATTCAAGATCCACATGACCCAGCTGAACATGATTGGTGACGGAGGGATTTTCACTTCAGTTGAAGACTTTTTCAAATGGGATCAGAATTTTTATGCGAATAAATTGGGGCAGGGAACTCAGGACTTAATACATCTGGTGCTGACTCCTGGGAAGCTCGAAGATGGACAGGAGATCGACTATGCCTTCGGGCTGGTTGTCAGTCACTACAGAGGGTTGAGGACCATCAGTCACGGCGGCTCCTTCGTTGGGTATAAAGCCCATTATCTGCAAATCCCTGAACACAGTTTCTCAGTAGTGATTCTGTCCAACCTGGGCTCGTTTAATCCCGGGAGGATAGCCCGGAGCATTGCTGATCTGTATCTTGCCAATTCTTTCACAGAGCCTCTCAGGTCGCAACGAGAGCGCCCTTATCAGCAGGAAGAACCGAGCCCAATTCCTATCCCAAAAGAGCAGCTGGAAAAGTTTGCTGGCGAATATCACAGCGATGAACTGGAGGCTACGGCTTTCCTACAAACAGATCTTAATAATCTAGTCATAAAACTAGGAAGATACAAAGGCAGTCTGGCACCCATTTCCTTAGACACTTTTATGGGCACATACATAAATGACGATGCCTACGATCTCGAAAAAAGAAAAATTAAATTTATAAAAGATCAGCAAGAAAGAATCACTGGCTTTATCATGGAGACAGAAGAAATAAAGAATTTGGTGTTTAAAAAAACAAACCAACACGGGCGAATAAATGATATGACAAAATATATCCGTCGCTGAGGTCACCTCAAGCCCCCGTAGCGGAGGGGGGACCCATCGGTTTTTCCGATGGGGGGAACCGAGGGACTGGTTCCCGGGGGTTCGGGGGCTGCAGGTGACCTCAGCGACGGACAGAGGTTGTTACATCATATATAATGTCCGAAATAAGTTTTTATTTAATCCAATAATTATTTTCCCTGCTCAACTCAAACTCGATGATCTGCCCGGGATCGATCTTGACGTATTCGATTTCAGGAGCATCACTGAAATCGTACATAATTGTGTCTTTTACATTGTCCCATTCACGGACCTTTTCGCTGCCATCCACGAAGTGGACTAAAATCGTCACCGGGAACCGAAGAGCCCCGTCTCGCTTAATCCACACTCTGTTATCTTCCACCTTTTCCACTTTAAAATCGAGAGTGTGGGTTGTCTCCATATACTCATCCAAAAATCTCTTTAAATTCCTGCCGGTGACTTCGTAGATCACCTCATAAAAGTCCTCTGTCCCAGGATGCTTGAATTTCCACCTCTGGAAGAACGTTTTCATGACCGTACCCCAAACCTTGTCACCGAAGTAGTTGTCCAGAGTGTGGAGCATCAACTCTGGTTTGCAATAGGTAAAGGTGAAGTACTCATCGCCGGGACGGTAGAGCCAGGAAGGCTGAAGCACAGTCGCTGCCTTCGGCCTATCCAGATAATAATTCCTCTCATGATCTCTAGCCGTTCTTGTCAGTCCCTTGTAATTTTTCAAGAGATAAATGCCATATCCGTACTCGAGCGCCTTGGTTGAAGCATAAGAGTTGATCCCTTCATCAATCCAGACATGGTCTGTCTCATTATTGGCCACCATGCCCATCCACCAATTGTGGCCGAACTCATGGATAGTCAGCCATTCGATGTACAGTTCGGAATCAGGAAGAGGCTCAGACTGGTAGACCTCAATCTTGTAGTCCGCGTCGAAATTTCCAGTTAAGAATAGGGTGGGATATTCCATCTCTCCAGTATCCCTGTGTTTTGTATCGACCATCGTCACTATAGGATAGGGATACTGGCCGTAACGACTTCCGTAATACTCAAAACAAACTTTTACAGCTTTAAGGAAACGATCAGCAATCTCGACATGATCGGGTTGACATAAAAATCGTATCTCTGTGTCTTCAAACCGATCCCGGATCTCTATAAAGTCTGGATCAGCAGACCAAGCAAAATCATGCACATCTTCACAGTAATGCCGCAGTCTTTTCCAGCCATTTCCAAGCTTTTCCTCCTCGATGCGAACCCCGGTTGCTCCGACGATATATTCCTCAGGAACTGTGATTGTCACATCATAGACTCCGAAATCCGAATAAAACTCGCCATGGTTGTGGTATTGGTGGCAAACCCACTGTCCATTTTCATAAACACCCAGCTTCGGGAACCACTGAGTTACACTGAAGAAATTTTTTTCATACCCTGACCGGGATACAACAGGCGGCAGCTTTGTCTCGAAAGTGATGGTCAGGGAGAGCTCACCACCAGGAACCACTGGCTTTGGCAGTTTGACAGAACAGACTGTTTTGTCATCCGGGTTGCCGTCATCGGGTTGGATGTAGATTAAGCGGGGGACAAGATCCTGTCCATCGGGAAGTTCCATCTTCAAAACCTTGCAGTAGCCCCACCGGCCGATGAGCCCCTCAGGAACCTCAGTCATCTCAGTCAAGAGAGAGCTTTTTTCGTCGCTGAAGGCATTCTGGTAGAGATGGAACTGAAGCTCCCCAACAGGGTGGCCGGATGAGTTCTCCCAGATTAAGACTTCTTTCCCTGTGATGGTCTTTTTCTCCGGGTCGAGTCGGCAGTCGATGGTGTAATTGGCAATCCTTTTGCTCAGCGGTGGATCAAACATCCTCGGCTGTCCGAGTAAAAAAGACGGCAAGAGAAAGATCGCTAGATAGATCTTTTTCATCTTCTCCTCCTGTTAAGAGCGATGGGAGCTGTTTGTCTTTCAATGGAAGGCCACGTATTATAACATCGCGGCGAAGACTAGATTACAGAAAATATCATAAAATACATCAAAGAAGGAAGATATGATTATGAATAAAAGAATATGGATTCCGGCTGTGATTTTCCTCGTTTTGGTCGGGTTGCTCATCTATCTGTTCTTCTTGAAAGCCAGGCCCGAGAAAGAAATCATAAGCGATAAAGCCATGAAGGACTTCCAATCCATGTTAAGTCCCCTTAAGA
>SMTZ1_10026253_pt1 | contig 10559 bp, 5 predicted proteins | sample DeeMarSWOR136_30_FD_25667 | JGI IMG/M metagenome (IMG submission 25667) | reverse complement strand
CGATGCCGATGTCTTACGACAACGCAGTCGGCAAATCCGAGGCTACTTTGACATTGACTTCCAATCGTGACTGGACAGTGAACGGTGTCAACACTCTGACAATCTGGTTCAGAGGCGATACGGGTAACGCTGCTGAGAATTTGTACGTTGCTCTCAACGGTAACGCAAGGGTCGATCATGATAATCCTGATGCAGCAACGATAACGAGCTGGACGCCATGGAATATCGACCTGCAGGCCTTTGCCGACCTGGGTGTGAACCTTGTCAATGTTAATTCGATTACTCTTGGCCTTAGCTCGGTTACCGGCGGTACAGGTATGATGTACTTTGACGATATTCGTCTGTATCCACCAGCACCGTAAGCCGTGTGATTTAGTTGGCAATTAATATTGCGTCGTTAATATAGCAGGTTTGCATCAATTTGGGGTTTATATCGAATGATTCGGTATAGGCCCCTTTGTTTTAGGGCAATATGGGAAGCCGGATATTAGAAGTTATCTACGAAGCGGATTTCATATACTGCTCTTATGGTTTTCGGCAGAACAGCTTGCCGGGCCATAGATCGTCCTTAACCACCTACTTATTGAAAAAAATCTGTGCAATCGAAGGAACGAACAATCGCCACCCGTGAAGGCCACACCTCCGTCGTCTCACTCCTACACAAGCAGGGCGCCAGAGAATAGTCGGGAAAAAATAATCCAATAATCACGTTGGCTCAGTTCATCTGTAGTGCAGCACGAAAATTTCGGGCCCGGGGAATCAGACGAACTTGGTTACGCCCGGTACGGCCACTTCCGCCCGGGGTGGTTCGGCGTCCCAGGTGTATCCCGACGGTGAAAGATCCTCCTTGGAGTTAAAGACCTGCTCCCAAGTGAGACTACGGCCTGTATATGCGCTCATCCGGCTCATGATTGCCATCAATGTGCTTTTGGCCATGTAGTCACCGTTGTTGATAACCTTTCCGGCTCGCAATGCAGCAAGAAACGCATCCTGTTCGAGTTGATGGCTGTTGACTCGTCCACGGCGCGCAGTCTGCCACGGGTTCTCGCCTGTAATCGTACCTGTCTTCATGTCGGCGATCCCCCTGGTGCCCATCACGATGGTCTGTGATTCGCTGGTACAACCACGTTGGTGACGCGTGGTCGTGAATACGCGCACGCCCTGGGGATATTCAAACACCGAGCTGAAATGGTCAAAGATATGACCGTGGTCCGAGCTTGTGCGTGCCTGGCGTCCACCTGTACTGTAGCAGCGGATCGGGTATTGATCTTTCATAACCCAGGCCATGCGGTCCAGTTGATGCACGAATTGCTCAACATTGAAGTCACCTGACAGCCAAGTGAAGTAGTACCAGTTGCGCATCTGGTATTGCATATCGGTCATCCCGGGTTTGCGCGGACGGACCCAAACACCACCACCGTAGCGGGCTGCATGCAGTGCAACGATCTTACCGACCGCGCCGTCCTGGGTGCGTCGGACAATTTCCTGCGACACTGGTGAATACCGTCCATTGAGTCCCGAAACGACACACAAGTTCTTCCGCCTGGCCAACTCTGTGGTCTCGAGTACAGACCGCACTCCCGGCGCATCCACGGCCACCGGTTTCTCAGCGAATACATGCTTGCCGGCCTCAATGCAAGCCTTGAGGTGCATTGGGCGGAAATGGGGCGGCGTGGTCAGTAGCACCACGTCTACGTCGGAGGCGATGACCCGCTGGTAGCCATCGAATCCGGTGAATTGATGGTCGGAGTCCACGAGCACGCGATCTCTGATGTCCTCCTGCTGCTTCATGCTCCTGAGGCTTGTCTGCAGCCGATCGTGAAAAGCATCGCTCATTGCAACGAGTGTTGTGCCAGGATCGGCGTTAAGTACTTGTGTTGCCGCACCGGTGCCGCGTCCACCACAGCCGACCAGACCCACACGGATTGCATCACTGCCTGCCACGTGTGCGCTGTGCGCAATGGACAATCCAGTGACTAAGCTCCCGGCTACTGCGGTTGTGGAACGCTTTAAAAACGCACGACGTGACGTGGAGACCGCTCCCTTTTGTGCACCTACCGTAGTTGATTTCTTCATAACTTACCTCCCTTTTTTAACCTTAGGTTGTTTCGAGACAAACTATCAGAATATGTATCATTATAACCACAATCGAGGAAATCTCAAGTTTTCTCATTATAGCATTGTGCTGAAGGGACCTTCGGAAACAAATTTGTTAAAAAACCATTGCACTACTTAATCATGGGAGATATGGATTTTGGGGGAGATTTGTTCACGGCTCAGTGCACTCTGGTTGGCTCGCGGGGCCGGTCCAATAAAATTTGACAGGAAAGAGTTATTTTATAATTTCAAACTTAGTTAAAATATGAGCAAAATTTTGAGAGAGTTGCAATTTCAGGATAGATTTGCTACTTTAGCCACATTGAGGAACTTTGCAAATAAAGAATATCAGTTAAGAATGCATTTTATCACTCAATTAGGAGGTCAGTCATGAGTACTAATATCGCCAACTATAGCATATACCTGATTGTGGTATTGTTTGCCCTATCCGTATTACTCACAGGCTCAACAATCCACGCCCAACATCGTGAGTATAATGATTCATACCAGGGTCCTTATTTGAATCGAGTTGCCTTTCCTATTGGCGGAATTGGTGCCGGTATGATATGTTTAGAAGGAACAGGGGCTATCTCCCATGTTTCAGTCAGGAATACCATGCAGGTTTTTAATGAACCTTGCTCATTCGCAGCCTTGTGCATCAAAGGAATGAAAACCAACGTGGCCAAAGTCCTTGAAGGCCCCGTGCCAGCCTGGAAGGTGTTCGGTTCCCCAAATACTGGTAACGGCGCAGCCAGAACCAGTTATGGCTTGCCAAGATTTGATCAAGCCTCCTTTCTGGCACGATTCCCCTTTGGGATAGTCACCCTCAAAGACCCGGAAGTCCCACTCCAAATCAAAGTGACTGGTTGGAGCCCATTTATTCCCGGAGATCCTGACAATGCTTCTCTTCCGGCCGGGGCACTGGAATACAGTTTCAGCAATACTTCAGCCGAGACCATCGACACTATTTTCTCCTACAATACGAAAAACTTCATGGCTATTGGCAGAGAAGGGAACACGATCTTGCCTATCCGAAACGGTTTTATTCTTCACCAAGAAGGTACTGAAGAAAAGCCAGAGAATTTGGGTTCTTTTACGTTGTTCGTTGACGACAATAATGTGGTTGTCGACCACTGCTGGTTCAAGGGCGGCTGGTGGGATTCCCTTACCCTTGCCTGGAAGAACGTTCAGGAGGCTCGACTGCTCGAGAATCCTCCGGTTGATGGACCGTGCCCGGGAGCATCTCTCTTTGTGCCATTCACATTGAAACCCGGCCAAGAGAAGACTGTGCGTTTGATGTTTGTTTGGTATGTTCCCAAGACCAACCTGCGTCTTGGCAAGGATGCGCCGGATGCCCCTGCCTGTGAAGACGTTGAATGCTGTCCTTCCCGAACCTACGTTCCATGGTACGCCAGCCGATTTAAGGACATCAAGGAAGTCGCGCGCTACTGGCGTCGAAATTATGATGATTTGCGCCGCAAAACGGCTCTATTTACAGAGACTTTTTATGACTCAACTCTTCCTGCCGAAGTTATCGAGGCCGTTGCGGCCAATCTAACTATTCTCAAATCTCCAACAGTTCTCAGGCAAACAAACGGCCGTCTTTGGTGTTTTGAGGGTTGTAGTGATGAGCGGGGTTGTTGTCACGGTTCCTGCACGCACGTCTGGAACTATGCCCAGGCAATACCGCATTTATTCCCTTCCCTCGAACGGAGTCTACGGGAGACAGAGTTTAACGAAAGCCAGGACGAACGCGGACATCAGAGTTTTCGTACGGCGTTGCCCATACGCCCCACTACACACGATTATCACGCCGCCTCTGACGGGCAGCTCGGTGGAATTATGAAAGTGTACCGCGAATGGCGCATCTGCGGTGATAAGGTCTGGCTTAAACAATTGTGGCCTAAAGTCAAAATCAGCTTGAACTACTGCATTAATACATGGGACCCCAGGGGCAAAGGCATTTTGGAAGAGCCCCATCACAACACGTATGATATCGAATACTGGGGGCCGGACGGGCACTGTTCCAGCTTCTACCTCGGTGCACTTACTGCCGCAATCGAGATGGGCACCGCCGTAGATGATGATGTCTCCCGATATCGTGAGTTGCTGGTTAAAGGCAAGAAATTCCTTGAGACCGAACTTTTCAACGGAGAGTACTTCTACCAAAAGATCCAAACGGAAGGCTTGAATGCTGAGTTTCATCCGCTCAATACTTCGCAGAACGGCCCGGGCTACAGCCACATTGTGAATATCCTGAATACACAGGGACCCAAATACCAATATGGTACGGGTTGTCTCTCTGATGGGGTCTTGGGTTTCTGGATTGCCCATATGTCAGGATTGGGTGATATCATAAATGCCGAGAAGGTGAAAAGCCATTTGAGGGCTGTTCACAAGTATAATCTCAAGCACGACCTCTCTGATCATGCCAATCCACAACGGCCTGCTTTTGCGGTGAGTAAAGACGGCGGCCTGCTCCTATGCACCTGGCCGCGCGGTGGGCAACTATCCATCCCGTTCGTTTACAGCGACGAAGTCTGGACCGGCATCGAATACCAGGTAGCCTCCCACCTGATGCTCGAAGGCGTGGTGCAAGAAGGGCTTGAGATCGTGCGCGTCTGCCGCGATCGATATGACGGTCGTATTCGGAATCCTTTCGACGAATATGAATGTGGTCACTGGTACGCGCGAGCCTTGTCCAGCTATGGCTTACTGCAGGGCCTTACTGGTCTGCGGTACGATGCAGTTGACAAAACACTTTATATCGATTCGAAAATTGGGAACAATTTCCGCTGCTTCTTCTCGGCCGAAAGTGGCTTTGGTACAGTTGGCCTAAAAAACGGAAAACCATTTGTCGAAATGAAATCGGGTGAGCTTGACGTCAAGGAGGTGTATGTATCCGGCCGGAAGATATCTCTGTGAAAAGCAGTGACGGACCTTCACCACTTATGCTCAACACCAGCGGCAATGGAGAGATGGAACAACCTTTGATTATAAGGCTGCCTCAAAACTGTAGTGGCCGGGTTGAATTTCCAATATGGAAAGCTCCTTTGTGTCACGCAGGTGTTTAATGCCGTTAGCCCGGGCTATGGGGACATTTCCTTCTTTGATTGATTTAGGGTCCTTAGTCGGCAGGTAGAGTGTTGCGGTTGTATTAGGCGGTACAGAGACCATTAATTGGAGTTTTCCGTTAAGAATCCGCCATTCACTTCGGATTGTACCATACGGTGATTCGAGTCTGGCCTTGACCCAATCGAGAGGCTGGTTTCTGATTACTCCCGGCTTGATAAGGAAATGCTTGTATCCCGGACTGTTCGGGTCAGGCTTGATACCTGCCAGCCCTTCGATGAACCAGGCTCCGATATGCAAAGAATTACTGCCGTCCCAGGCCTCCCAGAGGGTTGTGGCCCCGCGTTGCAGCATATCACCCCAGCCCGGATAGTCATTTTTTGTAGCCATTTCAAACAATAGGTCTGGACGATCGAACTCCAGTAGGTTCTTGACAATGAAATAACCGCCGGTGATTCCGCCCCAGAAGTGTCCCTGGCGATGAATGAGAATCTCGTCCTCAAAGCGTTTCCATACCGCCGGTCGAACTTCCTCGGGAGGCAGTCCTACCAACATCGCAATAGCAAGGTAAGCCTGAAGGTTGTTCACGTAGCCGTTTTCCTGAGGATTGAAGAATTCCTTGTGCACAGTTCGGGCTATAACTACCGCCCGACTACGGTATCTCGCAGCGACATCCTTCTTTCCCAAAGCATCGGCGATCCGCGCTGCCGTTTGCAAATTATAGACCCAATAGCAATTATTGAAAAAGAGGGTCTCACGTGTATCACCGTTGACTCCCTGTGCTCCCGGCCAGAGCCAATCGCCTAAGAAGTCCCACTCTCCGCCCCAGCGAATCTCGAAGTTCTCTTCAAGTATGCGGATGTCACCATAGTGCCGATAAACATACCAGGGCAGGGTGACACAAATTCCGCTCCAGGCGGGTCCACCGCCACCCCAGTAAGTCGGAGCGGTATACGGCAGATTACCGGCCTGCGTCGGGGCGTTTTGGTTCGTTGCTCTTTCACCAAGGCCCCAGGCAGTCTCTTTGCCCTGTACGTCACGCCAATCCTGGGTCCATTTTGTATAGAAAGCTCCCAGATTGTAATTGTCCAGCGCCGTCTGTGTTGTGGCATGGGCGTCGCCGCCGTAGCCCATGCGCTCGCGCTGGGGGCAGTCGACAACATAACCACCGAGACTGAGATTCTCATAAGTCCATAGCACAATATTGTAAATGTCGTTAAGCAGCTTGTTGGAACACTCAAACCAGCCTGCCCGTTGAAAGTCGGTCCGCACCAGATAACCGCGGATATTCTGTAAGGCGGGTTTGTATCCTAAACCTTTGATGAAAATCCATCGCCCTGAACCGTAATTGAAACGGTTGCGAAAGTTACCCTGCCTACCGGGTCCGATGCGGTAGGCGCTGCGGAGCCGATGGGTTATTAACTGCTCTTTGCGTTCCGAGAATTGCAATTCGACAATGTCACCCTGTTGTCCCTTCACATCAAGTTCGACAAAACCGGCAAAATTTACTCCCATATCAACGCGATAGCCCCCGCTTTCGACTTGATCGATGGCGATAGGTTTGATTTCCCCGATACGGCGATTGGGTTCGACCATTTGAGCCGACAGCAACAGTTTCGGATGATACACGGTGGCTGGCTTCCAGCCTGAATCGTCCAAATCGGCACTGCACCAGCCTGGTATTTCCTTATTGGCATCATAGTATTCACCGCCGAAGTTCATAAACATCCATGTTCCTAACAGAACGTTCGGACTGGGATGGGTTTTCCAAGTTTCATCAGTGATGAAACGTTGGCTTTGACCATTTCGCATTTCGATGTGGGCTTGAGCAATGACTATCGGTGTTTGTGGTTTGTCGTCAGTCTTGTACAGTGGGTAGATAGACCACGATGTGCCCAGCCATAGGCCAATCACATTACGGCCGGATCGTAGGTGATCGGCAATTTCATAAGTTATGTAAAGCGCCCGCTTTGTATGATCGGCCACGCTCGGCATCAGAACCGCATCTGTTACCTTCTTTCCGTTCACATAGAGTTCATGGTAGCCCACAGACGCTACGTATATCGTTGCCCACCGGGGCTTGTCTCTCAAGACAATTTCCTTGCGAAACCAAGGATCAGGCAGGTAGTTACCTTCCGGAGGCAACTCCTTAACCTCAACGAACTGCTGATTCGTGCCTATCCATTTGGCTGACCAATCTGACGGATTCAACAAGCCCATTGTCCATCGAGCTGATGCGCTCCAGACCGAGAACACTCCGTAATTATCGCGTATCCGGACCTTCCAATAGCAGCGCATGCCGGATGACAGGGGAGAACCGTGATAGAGAACGAGGTTTGATTGGTCAGACTTGATTTCGCCCGAATCCCATAGGTCGCCTCTATTCCGGGCGAGCAGTTCCTCCGAGCTGGCCACCAAGATATGGTAAGCCCTCTGTGCCTGTCCACGTGCTTTCTGCTCAGTTGCCTGAAGCTTCCAGCTCAACCGCGGTCGCTTCACATCAATACCTAAGGGATTAGTCAGGTATTCGCACCGCAAGTCAGTCGGGGCTATGCTCGTGGTAACAAACGGAGTTCGTCGCCCGGAGCCGCTACTCTCGGCAACCGCAACCATAGTATCTTTTCGCAATTTGTGTGTATTATTATCAGCCTGTATAGTTACACAGAAGACGAGGAGCATCAATACTGTAACTGTTTTCCTTGAGCTTGACAGGCTCTCAAGATGGTATTTTCCGTACCTCGTTAGCATTTTCCTTTTCATTTGTTTATCTCCTGTGACAAAAGTTTACGCAAACTTGCCAATTCTTCTCGGCTCTTATAGCAATAAAAGGCGAAGTCTTAATTAGTGCGGTCCATGGCAGCATCTCTTGCTTCCTGAGTGAATCGTCCCTTTTCTCCAGAAACCATTCTTACCTTCACAATATATTTTCTCATCGGTGAAAGTATGCCCCAAATTACCAAATCCAGTCGACCAGCACAATAGTAAAAATGTGAGTCTTCCTGTAACACATAAATCTGCGCTGCCCTCCACTACTATATTGGATGAATGTTGGCAAAGCAAAAGGTGGTTAAAGGAGCTCAAAGTCAAATTCTAAAATCTCTATTGCCATAATTTCTTTGAGGCATCCTCGTTATCACATATCAACCAAGTTTTGTAGCCTATCCCCAAAAGAATCATATGATCGATACATTTGTTTCTCACCGTATACTCCTTCCTGACAGTATATTTTTCGCTCATCATAACAAATACAACCGGTGAGACATATGTCAGGATACTCAATCCGAAAAAAGTAAAAAAAATTCCGAAAAAATATTCACTTTTCGGCAAATACTTAAGGTTTGGTGCTTTCATCAACCATAAAATTTGATATTTGTAATGACAAAATGGAGACATGGTGTCATCTGAAAATCAGGCTGTTTTCTAGCTCCTGAAAGAGGTGACTTTTCGAAGAATTCTGGGATTTTACTGATCACGAGGATGGAGCCATTTTGGGAGTGCTTAGGGCGCGGCCTATCCGCTATGATTTGCTAGTGGAGCTGGTCCAAAAGCTTCTTACGATCTGGTGTTCTCATAACAAATATATGGTGTGCCATAAGGACCCCAAGAAGTGTGCTTACCAGTATTATCAAGGGATTTTACTTGACGGGAAGGTATATAATTTGGTATAGATAATATATTCGGTGAAGCTTATATCTTCGGAGACAGATAGAGTGATTTTTGTCTCTTGGGAGACGAGTTTTTTTATTTATCCATATAGAGGAGGGGTAATTATGTGTTGCTCCAGAGGTGGAGTTTTATGTAAGAACTTGATGACTTTGTGCTGCGCAGCATCATATTCATACTTCTCATCAATTAACCATTTCTATATAGAGAACAATCCTATGATATCAGGCTTCGGTTTGTGGCCGGAGCGAAATTTCCTATCAGTTTTCAGTTAAAATCAGGAGGAAAAAAAATGACACGCTTAACCATAATTTGCATCAGTTTTATTGTAGTTAGTTTGATGTTTGCAGGACAATGTTATGCCCAAGTTGAATCTGAAAACATTCTTGGGATATGGCTCCTTGACGAAGGAAATGGTGATATTGCTGAGGATGCCTCTGGGAATGGCCGTGATGGCACGCTCATAAACGCACCTAACTGGGTTGATGGTAAGTTTGGCACAGCCCTAGAGTTCGTGTCAGGGAGTTACGTTGATTGCGGCAATGATCCAGCATTGAATGTCGACGTTTTTTCCGTATCATTTTGGTGCAACATCGCAAACACTCAAGGATGGCTTCATATGGTTTCAAGAGGTCAGCATTACAGTGCCGATCCCGGCGCACACAATTGGGGCGTCATGATGGTCAGCGGCGAAGAGATAATCCTCTTTGAAGTGTTCAATGACACCGGTTGGCTTAGTATCAGGGCCAATACCTCTGTCGGTGAATGGCATCACGTCGCTGCCACCTATGACGGAGCTACGGGCCAACTCTATCATGACGGCGCATTGGTTGTAACTGGATCGGGAGGTGTTTTGCTTCAAGAGGATAAACCGCTTTTTATAGGCGCTCAATCTCGCGATGGTGGTCCCGGTGGCTCCTTTAATGGAAGCATTGACGAGGTGGGCTATTTTAATACCATTCTTACGCCTGAAGATATTCAAGCGATAATGAACAACGGTCTTGCGGGAATCACTGGCGGCATTGCCGTGGCCGTTAGGCCAGAACCGGCTGATGGTGCCCTAACCGAGGATACGTGGGTGAACCTTTCGTGGCGACCGGGAGATTTTGCCGTCTCGCACGATGTGTACATAGGTGATAATTTTGACGCTGTAAACGAAGGCGCCGAAGGCACGTTTATCGGCAATCAAGCTGCAACTTTTCTTGTTGTCGGTTTTCCCGGTTTTCCTTTTCCGGACGGTCTCGTGCCTGGAACAACTTATTACTGGCGCATCGACGAAGTCAATGACACCGAGCCGAACAGTCCGTGGAAGGGCGACATCTGGAGCTTTAGTATTCCTCCCAAAACTGCATACTTTCCCAACCCGGCTGATAGCGCCGAGTCTGTAGATGTGGATGTGCAGCTTAGCTGGACTGGAGGTTTCGGCGCAAAACTCCACAATATATATTTCGGCGACAACTTTGACGATGTCAGCAATGCCGCAGGAGGACTTCCTCAGGGAACTACAACTTATAGGCCAGGCCCGCTTGAAATGGCCAAGACTTATTACTGGCGTATTGATGAGTTTGATATTATCGAAACGCACAAAGGCAATGTCTGGAGCTTTACCACCGAGGGCGCCGTCGGAAATCCTAATCCGGCTAATGGCGCTGTGGATGTAAAGCAGACACAGATTATTACCTTCTCGCCGAGTGTCTTTGCTGCTTCGCATGAGGTCTATTTCGGAA
>SMTZ1_10015930_pt1 | contig 10560 bp, 12 predicted proteins | sample DeeMarSWOR136_30_FD_25667 | JGI IMG/M metagenome (IMG submission 25667) | reverse complement strand
GAGGGTGGACAAATGCCTCTGTTTAGACGACTGCCGAAACGCGGCTTTAGTAATTACAAGTTTGCGACACGGTATGAAATCGTCAATGTATCACAGTTGGAGAGATTCGACGATGGTGCTGACGTTGGTATAGAGCAATTATCTAATGCCGGCCTGATCAACAGCTTGAAAAATAAAGTCAAGATACTCGGAGATGGTGAGCTGACAAAAAGATTGCAGGTAACGGCCCATAAATTCAGTAAAACCGCTGAGCAGAAGATTGTAGGCTGTGGAGGTACGGCAAAAAGCCTGGTGACCAGTGTGTGAAACAGCGATTAGGCCGCGTTGTTTATGAGATACAAAATGTGAGATACGAATTATGCTCGGAACAATATTTAATATATTCAGGATTTCCGATCTGCGCAACAAGATTCTTTTCACCGTGGCGCTATTGGTGATATACAGGATTGGCTTCCACATTGCCATTCCCTGTTTTGACCCGGATAAGATATCTGCCGTCGCCGACGCCAGGGATACGGAAGGTGCCTTGGGCAGGGCCATTGAGTATATGCAGATATTCACCGGTGGCACCCTGAGCCAAAGCAGTCTGTTCGGCCTCGGGATTATGCCCTATATTACCTCCTCGATTATCCTTATGCTGCTGGGAGAGGTCATACCTGCCTTGAAGAAGCTGCGTCAGGAGGGTCAAACCGGCTACAAAAAGATACAGGAGTATACGCGATACCTCACGGTGCTGATATGTGTTATTCAGTCGATGATGTATATGAGACTGCTGGGTAGCTTTACATACGCTGGTATGCACACCCAGGCTATGATAATGGGTATTGTCGGAATGACGGCCGGAACGCTTTTCCTGATGTGGCTCGGCGAGCAGATAGATGAGTATGGCATAGGCAACGGAATCAGCCTGATAATTATGGCCGGCATTATCTCAAGAATGCCGTGGGCAATCGGAATGCTGCTCGAAAATGTCGATTTAAGAGTTGCAGCGCCTCCCGGTACCATAGGGCCGGCAAGAATATTGTTTTTGATAGCAGCGTTTGTATTTGTTGTCGCCGGGGCAATCCTCATAACCCAAGGCCAGCGCCGGATACCGATTCAGCAGGCAAAACAGATGAGAGGCCGAAGAGTCTACGGCGGACAGAGAAGCTATCTTCCGCTGAGGGTAAATCACGGCGGAGTGATGCCGATAATTTTCGCATCGAGCTTTATGATATTTCCGCCGGTGATAATCGGATGGTTGGCAAATATAGAAAGGTTCAAGGGTTCAGCAGTTCTTGATACTGTGCAGGGTGCCCTTCGCCAACATGCTTATACCTATAACGTTTTGTTTATGTTATTGATATTTTTGTTCGCTTATTTCTGGACAACGGTGCAGTTTCAGCCCAAGGAGATGGCCAAGAATTTGCGGGATTCGGGCAGTTTCATTCCGGGCCTTCGGCCGGGGCGCAGAACCGCCGAATATCTGGAAACGGTAATGACCAGAATCACTTACTTCGGGGCGGCGTTTCTGGCCATAATCGCCGTTGTGCCTCAATTGGTTTCAATACTATTGGGAATTGACTGGCGGGTGGCAACGTTTTTGGGCGGCACGGGTTTATTGATAGTGGTCAGTGTCTCACTGGACTTGGTGCAGAGAATCGAGGCAAACCTGCTTATGCGAAGCTATGACGGTTTCAGTGGTTCCAGCAGAATTAAAGGAGCATATCGATGAGGATAGTTTTATTGGGTGCTCCAGGTGCGGGTAAAGGAACTCAGTGTAAGCGCATCATCGATAAATATGACCTGCTGCATTTGTCCAGTGGAGATATACTGCGTAGCGAAAGAGCCGCGGGAACCGAGTTGGGCAAGAAAGCCCAAAGCTATATGGATTCCGGAGCACTTGTGCCGGATGAGGTAATAGTTGAGATGATGGCTGGTGCAATAAGCAGGGCACCGGCGGGCGGTTTTGTACTGGATGGTTTTCCGAGGACGGTTAATCAGGCATCCGAGCTTGGCAAATCGCTGGCTCGTACCGGCCAAAAAATAGATGCCGTCCTGAACCTGAAAGTACGAGACGAGACAGCGACTGGCAGAATAACCGGCAGAAGAAGCTGTCCTCAATGTGGTGCGATTTACCATATTGAGAACCTCAAGCCTAAAACCGAAGGGATATGTGATAACGACGGCGCAACGCTGGTCCAACGACCGGATGACAGCCTTGAGGTGATGGTCAATCGGCTTAAAACCTATCATCAGCAGACAGAGGCGGTGGTGGATTATTATAAAAACAATTCCAGCACGCCAGTATTTTACGACATTGATGCTGACAAGGATGCCGAGGCGGTGAGTGTTTTGTTATTTGAGAAATTAGACGCCCTTGACGGAGCGTGAAGAGTGAAGCGTGAAGTGAAATACGCTTCACAAGATACGCTTCACGAGATACGAATTAAATGGCTATAAGGCTTAGGAGCCGAAGGGAAATTGAGTTAATGCGTCGAGCAGGCGCTGTTGTTGCGGATGTTCTTTTAAAATTGCAAGAGAGAGCAGGGCCTGGAATGACTACCGCCGAGCTGGATAGGATAGCCCTGCAAATGACTGCTGACGCTGGTGCAAAGGCATTGTTCAAGGGCGTACGCAGTCCGAATGCCAGGATACCTTTTCCGGGCGCGGTTTGCACTTCGATAAATGAGCAGATTGTTCACGGAATTCCTTCCGAGAACGTAAGGCTGGCCAAAGGTGATATCCTGAGTATCGATTTTGGAATTGGTCTGGATGGTTACTGTGCCGACGCTGCTGTTACAGTTGCTGTAGGACAAATTTCTAAGGATAAACAAAAACTTATGGATGTGACAAGTCATGTTCTTGGGATAGCAATAAACAGGGCCGGGCCGGGTGTTAAATGGAGCAGAATAGCGGAAGAAATGCAAAACTATGCCGAGTCAGCAGGCTTCTCTGTGGTAAAAGACTTTGTCGGGCACGGTATCGGCACCAAGATGCACGAAGAACCAAGAGTGCCGAACTTTGTCAGCGATGAGCTGCTGGCCGATGATATTCTTCTGACTGAAGGAATGGTTATAGCAGTGGAGCCGATGATTAATGCCGGCAACAGTGCGGCCCGAACACTGGAAGACGGATGGACAGTAGTAACAAAAGACGGCAAATGTTCGGCTCATTTTGAGCATACAATTGCGATAACAAAAGACGGCTGTGAGGTACTGACTGCCAAGTAGACGGCTATGGTGAAGAAAGACGCAATAAAATTGCAGGCCACGGTGGTCGAGGTTCTGCCGAATGCGATGTTCAGGGTGGAGCTGGAAAACGGACACCAAGTTTTGGCGCACGTTTCAGGTAAAATGCGAATGCATTTTATTCGAATCCTGCTGGGCGATAAAGTAACGGTGGAAATGTCGCCGTACGATTTGAACAGAGGCAGAATAGTTTTACGACATTAGAGTCGTATGGGCAACCCCGCATCATAAGTTGGTGAATTGGGAAATGAAAGTTAGAAGTTCCGTAAAGCGTATATGTGAGAATTGTAAGATTGTCCGTCGCAAAGGTGTTGTGCGGGTGATTTGTACAAATCCCCGACACAAACAGCGGCAGGGATAATTATAGTGAATAGTTATAGCGGATAGCGTATATTCCGAACACCGAGCGCTATTTGTTAAAAAAGGAGCTGATATGCCGCGTATAGTTGGTGTTGATATTCCGAATAACAAATCGATATGGATTGCATTGACGTATGTTTACGGCATAGGTAAATATACGTCGGGACAGATTTTGAAAGAAGCGAAGATCGAAAGGAATGTAAAGGCCGACAAGCTCAGCGAAGACGAGCTTAGTCGAATAAATCAGATTATAGACCGCAATTATATTATCGGAGGTCAGCTTCGCCGACAGGTTATTCAAAATATCGCGCGACTGCGGGATATAAATTGTTACAGAGGTGTACGCCACAGAAAGGGTCTGCCTGTTCGGGGACAGTGCACGCAAAGCAATGCGCGCACCCGCAAAGGGCCCAGAAAAACAGTGGCGGGCAAGAAGAGTGTAAAGGGAGCACGGTAACATATTGGTTGTTGATATAGTCAATAATCAAACTTTGTAAGGATTTTTCTAATAATGGCAAAAGGTGGAAAGCGCAAGGTTAAACGAAATATCGTCAAGGCTGTTGCGCACATTAAGGCTACGTTCAACAATACGCTGATTACTATTACCGATCCGGACGGCGACACAATCTGTTCGAGTTCGACGGGTTGTGTCGGCTTCAAAGGCTCTCGCAAAAGCACCGCATTTGCCGCTCAACAGGCTGCGCGGCGCAGCGCCACTGCCGCTGTGCGCAATGGGGTGCGGGAGATTGAAATTAGAGTCAAAGGCCCGGGACCTGGACGAGAATCGGCCATCTCCGCCTTGGAGCAGGCGGGATTACGCATTGCTTCAATAGAAGATGTTACTCCTCTGCCTCACAACGGCTGTCGACCGCCAAAACGAAGACGGGTGTGAAATAAAATTTTTTGGAGATAAACAAAAAGGATGGGACGTTATCTGAATTCATCTTGCAAATACTGTCGCCGTGAAGGAATGAAACTGATGCTCAAGGGTATCAGATGTGAAACGGCCAAGTGTCCGATTGAAAAGAAACAGCGTAATATGGCGCCGGGTATGCACGGTTGGCGCAGAGGAAGACAGGGAGAATATGCTGTTCGGCTGCGCGAAAAACAAAAAGTAAAAAGATACTACGGACTGCTGAATCGCCAGTTTATGAGGTATTTTAGAAGGGCCGAGCGGATTAAGGGTAATACAGGTGAAATTCTGCTGCAGCTGCTTGAAAGACGTCTGGATAATGTGGTTTATAAGCTTAATTTCGCAGCGTCACGCAAGGCCGCAAGGCAGCTGATTGCACATGGCCATATCTATGTGAATGGTCGTAAGGTTGATATCAGCGACTATACTGTAGAAGTCGGCGACAAAATAACGGTCAAGAATTCCGACAAAAGCGTGGCAAAAATCAAACGGCAGCTGGAGAGCAACCCGAACTTTGTCACGCAGGACTGGCTGCAACTGGACACTGAAAAGCTGCAGGCTGCTGTTGTGGCACTGCCCGGTCGGGATGATATTCAGATTCCCGTTGAGGAGGAGTTGGTTGTAGAGTTCTGTTCGAGATAGTTACCGAGAAAATAATCGATAATCAATTGATTCAGTTACAGGAGGTCCGTATGCGAGTTACATGGCGTGGCTTGGAGCTGCCGACTCGTGTTGAACGAGACACGACGGTATCGAGTGATAAATACGGTCGGTTCTTCATTGAACCTTTCGAGCGTGGTTTCGGAACTACTATCGGTAACAGTCTAAGGCGAGTGTTACTTTCCTGTCTGGAAGGTAGTGCTGTAACCTCGATTAAGATAGCTGGCGTTGACCATGAATTCACCTCGATAAAGGGTGTTATGGAGGATGTTACCGATATCGTTCTGAACGTCAAGAATCTTGTCATTCGAGTTCGGGATGAGGGGCCAAAAATGATGAGTGTTTCGGCTAAAAAGGCAGGTGTGGTAACGGCAGGCGATATAGTTGCAGACCCGGCCATAGAAGTGGTAGACAAAGATAAGGTGCTGGCCACTTTAACCGAAGATGTGAATTTTGAGATGCAAATGGTGGTTGAGAACGGACGAGGCTATGTACCGAGTTCCGAACGAATTGCAGCTGCTGACAGATTCGACCAGGAGATCGGACGAGTACTGCTCGATGCCGCATACTCGCCGGTTACACGAGTTCGATATACCACCGAAGATACGCGGGTGGGTCGGCGAACCAACTACGACAAACTGATTCTGGAAGTGTGGACCGACGGTACTGTTACGCCTGAAATGGCGCTGGTGGAGGCCGCTAAAATACTGCGAAAACATATCAATCCGTTCGTGCAGTATTCCGAACTTGAAGAACAGGTCGTGGCAGAACAAATTACAGAAGAAGTGACAGAAGAAGAAACTGTCGATGAGGAATTGGCAGAAAAATTAAAAACCCCAATTGCCGAGCTGGAACTGTCGGTGAGAGCAGGCAACTGTCTCGAATCTGTGAAGGTTGAGACTGTTGGCCAGTTAGTGGAAATGACAGAGGCTGATTTACTGAAGATTCGCAGCTTCGGTAAAACAAGTCTGCGGGAAATCAAACGGAAAATTGCCGATATGGGTCTGTCTTTGGGAATGACAGGTATATGAGAAGGATTTAGGAATATGCGTCATAGAGTAGCAGGGCGTCGATTGAGTCGGACAGCGCAGCATCGGCTGGCTATGCGCCGAAATATGGTCTGTTCGCTTTTTGAGCGTGAAACAATTTCGACGACAATCGAAAAGGCCAAAGAGGTAAAGGCATTTGCCGAAAAGTTGATTACGTTGGGCAAGAAGGGAACGTTGTCGGCCAGACGTCGTGCTATTGCGCTGCTTGGCAACCGGGACCTTATAACATATGAGGACGGCAGAGCAGTCAAGAAAGGCACAGTAATCGGGAAATTGTTCAGCGAACTGGGCCCGCGGTATCTTGACAGACCAGGTGGATATACAAGAATTATTCGTCTGTCGCTGAGAAGGTTGGGTGATAACGGCCAGTTGGTTCTGCTGCAGCTTGTGGGCAAAGATGAGGGCACCAAAGAGCAGACCAAAGGCACTGTGAAAAAGCCTTCTCGTAAAAAGGTTAAAGCTACTGTCGAGGCTGAAGAGGTTACCGAAGTCAAGGAGGCCGTCGAGATTGATAACCAGACAGATGAAGCCAGCGACCAGCGGCAGTAGTCTGTGCCTGGGAGGATAACCGCAGAATGAGTGCCCACGATTGTATCTTTTGTAGGATGGCCGCCGGTCAGGTGCCGGTTATAAAGATTTACGAAGACCAGGTTGTTCTTGCCTTTCTGGATATCAACCCCGTAAGTGACGGCCATACGCTGGTGATTCCCAAACGGCACTTTGAAAGGTTGCACGATTGTCCAGCTGAGTTGGTGGGCCAGGTTGGTTCTCGCCTCGGCAAAATCGCCAAGGCCGTAGCGGATGCGATGAATTCCGAAGGCTATAATGTATTGTGCAATAATGGCAGGGCGGCCGGCCAGATTGTCGAGCATCTGCATTTTCATATAATCCCTCGCAATACCACAGATGGAGTGTTTGACCATTGGCCGGCTTATAAATACGAAGAAGGCAGAATCGAGGCAATTGCCGCCGAAATCCGTGAAAATTTATAATTCTGCCTTGTCACTCTTGATAAAGAATCCTTTTTGTGCTATTCTAATTTTAGTCGAATTGCCGCATACGAAATACGATATACTATATACGAAAATGACCGCGGGCGGGGTAGAGCAGTCTGGTAGCTCGTCGGGCCCATAACCCGGAGGTCGCAGGTTCGAATCCTGCCCCCGCTATTAAGACCTGGAGATAAATCCGGGTCTTTTTTGTGCGCAAGTGGTAGTTGAGGTTTATATCAGGGTCTTATCTGCTATGACCAGTGACCTGTTAACAAATAGTTATCCACTCATTTTATAATTGCTTTTAATTTAGACTCTATATAGAATGGGCGGCACATACCACGTAACTGTTGCTGACTATGGACAAGGGTAGGCGATTCATCGGTAACTATCGTATAGGCAAAACTATCCGAATACGTGCTACCAAATGAAGAATGGGAAATATACAATAGAGCCAAAGAGTTCTAACGATAAATTTCTATCTGGCACGCGGCACGAAAAGCTTCGATTTTTAATGTCCGAAATAATTATGTTGTTCTAAAAAGTGTCGCGCTCGAAAGTATTACTGTAACCGGTCAAAACAAAAACGTAAAATTACACTCACCGTTGATAGGAGAAAAAATTGGAACTGACACAAAGACAGGAAAATTTAATTAGAAGAACATTTCTCGATTACCAGCAGACTTTGGTTTTTCTGGAAAATCCGCTGATTTTCAACAAAGCCAAAGGCCTGTATTACTGGGATTGCGAGGGTAAAAGATACTTTGATGCAATCGGGGGTATATTCGTTGCCTCATTAGGTCATCTACACCCCCGTGTAATCGAGGCGGTAAAGTCGCAGATGAATAAGATTACTTTCGCAGCCCCGTTGCATGGAATTGCAGATATAACTTTGGATTTTGTTGAAAAACTTGGCTCCGTCGCCGGCGGAAACCTCAATTTCGTAAAAGCATACAGCGGTGGTTCCGAGTCCATAGAATCGGCAATGAAGTTTGTAAGACAATACTTCAAGCAAACCGGGCACCCCGGAAAGTATAAATTCATAAGTCGCTATTTTGGTTATCACGGAAGCACTTTCGGTGCAATGTCCGCCAGCGGAACAGGCAGTCGCAAGACAAAGTTTGAGCCGCAGATGGCAGGTTTTCTGAAAGTATTCGCACCTAATTACTGGCGCGACCGTTTCTCATCCTGGCAGGAATGCAACCGTTTCTGCGCCGGGTTATTCGAGGATGTAATAGTCAACGAGGACCCCGAAACAGTGGCTGGAATTATTATAGAACCCATCGGGAATACCGGCGGAATCATCACACCCACGGACGAATATTTCCGCATTATTCGGGATATTTGTGACAGATACAATGTGATGCTCATCTATGATGAAATCATCACCGGTTTCGCCAAGACCGGTTCGATGTTTGCCGCACAGACCTTTGGTGTCGCACCCGATATCATCTGCAGCGGCAAGGGACTTTCAAGCGGTACAATCCCGGCAGGAGCTATGATTGCAAGAGGTGACATGGCCGATGCTTTTTACGGACCGGCCGAGGCGGAAATTCAATTTGCTCACGGCAATACTTATGCAGGCCAACCTCTTGCATGTGCCGCTGGAATAGCGGTCATAGATGAAATTCTCGAAAAGCAGCTGGACAAAAAAGCACAGCGGTTAGGTCGGTATTTATTTGAGAAACTTCAGGGACTTAAGAAGTACGGTGTCGTGCGAGAGGTAAGGGGCAAAGGAATTCTGCTGGGCGTAGAGCTGGTCAAAGATACCAAAAGCAACGAACCTTTCCCCGAACTTGGCAACGCCCTCAAAAAAACCGCACTGGAAAACAGTTTGATTATGAGGATAGACCCGACCTGGTTCGCAGTAGCACCGGCGCTGATTGCCGAAGAGTCTGATATAGATGAGATGTTCGAATTGATAGAAAAAAGCTTAAAAGATGCTCTGGAAATCGTGAGCAGGTAATATTTAACGGGAATCTATAATTTGGAAGAAATTCCGGAAATTATCAAAAAAATAAATACAGAAAGATTGGCTGACAGGCTCTGGCATCTGGTGAACATACCCAGCCCCACCGGCCAAGAGCGAAAAGCCGTGATGGCATACGCGGATATGTTAAAACAGGCCGGTGCCAGGGTCGAATTAGACCAGTTTATCCCTGACAGCCCCGCCGTTACTGGGCGTCTGCAGGGAAACCGCCCGGGCAAATGCCTTCAGCTTGCAGGACATATTGACACAATCCATAACCCGCACCCACAGCCCCAAAGAAACGGCAATATTATAAGCGGCCGTGGAAGTGCCGATATGAAAAACGGTCTTGCCGCAATTCTCGAAGTTGTCACAGTTCTCAATGACAGCGGTTGCGATTTTCCCGGCAGCTTGTTAATCACCGCTTATGGTCAGCACGAAACACCACTGGGCAATCAACAGTCGCTGATACGTATGCTTGAGAACGGAGTAAAAGGCGATGCGGCAATTGTAGCCGAAAGTTTCAGCGACTCAGTGGTAACAACTGCCAAAGGACAGGCTATATGGAATATTGTGTTACGGCGCAAAGGAAAAGTTTGCCATGAGCTTTGCCGCACACCTGAAATGAACAATCTGCTGGCGGCCGTTATTAAGCTTCTCGACACTCTCGGCCAAAAGAACAATGAACTGTCGGCAGCGCCGCGAAACTATCCGAACCTGGGACCTGAATCATTATTCACAGGACAGGTTCACTACGGTGATTTTTACAACCGCGTTCCCAACGAATGCAGACTACAGGGCACTTACCGCTGGCATCCGAATCACTCATTCGAACAAGTACAGAAAGAATTTGCCGAAACGCTGGATAAGACAAAACTTGCAGACAATGTCTCCATTGAGCTGTCCTGGATTTTAAGCGGTGATTCTTACGAGGTTAACCCAAAAGAGACCATTATCCAATCGTTACTGAGTTCATTTAAGAATGTTACAGGAAAACAGCACCAGATAGGGGGAACATCTGTTGTAACCGATGCGTGTCGGATAGCCGGGATAGGCAATATACCCGTTGCGGTGCTGGGCTTTGATAATGAAACCGCTCACGCCGATTATGAATTTGTGCGAATCGACAGAATGTACCGGTCCTGCCGGATACTTCTTTATACAGTTCTCGATTATCTGAATAGAACACAAGACACACCGGATACGGAGCAAAAATGATGAAAGCTGTTGTATGGCACGGCAAAGACAACTTTGATTTCCGCTGTGAGCAAACAGAATACCCTCGAATAGCACCGAACCAGATTATCATCAAAGTTCAGGCCGCGGCAATATGCGGAAGTGATTTCCATCTGTCCGATTTCGGGGCCGTGCCGCCGTTGATTGCAGG
>SMTZ1_10013334_pt1 | contig 10560 bp, 9 predicted proteins | sample DeeMarSWOR136_30_FD_25667 | JGI IMG/M metagenome (IMG submission 25667) | reverse complement strand
AGTGGATGAAAGTTCCATACGGTGAAGGGTTAGCGACCCACACCGGCCCCGAGTCATGCGTTTACACCCGTGAGGGTATAGGCGAAGCGTTGACAGGGGAAGTACGGGCCGGGCTATTGAGCCGCGAAAGATATTGTAAACTTTGGGGTGCCGACGTTGTCCACAAAAGCGGAAGGCAATATCGGTTGCATCGTTATCGCGAGATGTGGCCGGACCCTGCGTGGTCAAAGACCCCGTGCACGTACGGAAGCTCCTCGAGCGGGAACCGGGAGGTCCCACGTTTGACCTCATCAGATGGTGCTGAGGTCCGTGCTGAGAATCCCAAGGGAGAACGACAGCGATGAACAAACGTGGGAAGTCAGACAGTCCCATAGTACCTGAGAAGCTCCCGAACAAAGGCTGCGGTGCGCCACAGCCGGCGGAGGGAGTGGAGGGAAGGGGACTGGCCAAGGGGAATTCGGTCCGGCAAACCAGGTCCCGGACGCAGAGCCGGAAGGACCTGCAACATGAGCTGGGACGGATACGGCAGGCGGCGCGAAAGGATAATAAGCTACGGTTCACTGCGCTCTGGCATCACGTCTACAACGAGGAGCGTCTGCGGAAGGCATACTTTAGCCTCAAACGCAAGGCGGCACCAGGGGTAGATGGAGAGACGTGGCAGCACTACGGGCAGAACCTGGAGGGGAACCTACTGGATCTTTCCAAGAGACTGCGACGCGGGGCGTACCGGGCCAAGCCGGTTAAGAGGACCTACATTCCGAAGGAGGATGGTAGGCAGCGACCAATCGGGGTAACCACACTGGAAGATAAGATTGTCCAACGTGCGGTGACCGAGGTGTTGGGAGCGATCTATGAGCCCGACTTTAAAGGCTTTTCCTACGGATTCCGACCGGGGCGAAGCGCTCATGATGCGCTAGACGCTCTAGCTGTTGGGATCAGGTGGAAGAAGGTGAACTGGGTGCTCGATGCTGACATTCGTGGATTTTTCGATGCCATCGACCATGAATGGGTGGTGAAGTTTGTTGAGCACCGGATTGCGGATCGGCGTGTCGTACGCCACATCCGTAAGTGGCTTAAAGCCGGAGTGATGGAAGAGGGGAAGCAGTTACCCACAGATGAGGGAACCCCGCAGGGTGGAAGCATTAGCCCCCTGCTAGCGAATATATACCTGCACTACGTACTCGACCTTTGGGTCGACCAGTGGAGGCGCAAGCGGGCAGAGGGTGATGTGATCATCGTGAGATACGCCGATGATGTAGTCTTCGGGTTCCAATACCACTGGGAAGCGGAGCAGTTCCTTGCAGATCTGCACGAACGGCTTCGGAAGTTCAACCTTGAACTTCACGAAGATAAAACGCGGCTGATCGAGTTCGGTCGTTTTGCCGCCGAAAACCGAAAGCGTCGAGGCGAGGGAAAACCTGAATCATTTAATTTCCTCGGCTTCAGGCATATCTGTGGTCGTGACCGAAATGGGAGGTTCGTGGTGCTCCGGCATACCATACGGGAGCGGCTGCGAGCAAAGCTGAGGGTAATCAGACAAGAGCTGAAGCAGCGACTGCATATGCCTATTCCGGTGATAGCCCGGTGGCTGCGATCGGTGTTGCAGGGGCACTATAACTATTACGGTGTTCCACGCAATGGCAGAGCCCTGAATGTAGTCCGCTACTATGTGGGTAGGCTTTGGTTCAAGTGCTTGCACAGGCGGAGTCAACGAACCCGAATCAACTGGGAGCGGCTGAGTCGCTTCATCAAACGCTGGCTCCCATACCCCAAGATCCGGCATCCCTATCCTGAGCAACGTCTGCGCGTCTTTACCCAAGGCAGGAGCCCAGTGCGGTAGTTCCGCACGCTGGGATCTGTGCGGGGGGTGCCGGGCAACCGGCATTCCTACCGCGATCCTTGCCCAACCAAACAGGATGCCGATTCCCATTGACTTTAAAAGCATTTCATTGTTTATTTAAACGAGTTTTTCCTTCCATCATTTAACCTCTAAGTCGGGACAGAGGTTGCCTTATGGAGAACCCCCTCAAAATGTGCCTACCACGCTCCTAATAGAGCGTTCGCTGTTTCGCTAGGAGTTATGTTTTCCTCTCGACAAAGTCAGATCACCAGGGGGCCTAGGCGACAGGCTATGGGTTTTATATGATCGTTTCTTTTCATGGGAGTAAAAGTCGTAGGACCTTCTCAAAATGAGAAAGGAGGCTTGGAAACGATGAGGCAGAAAGCAGATTTGGAAAAGGGTACAGGCCACACCAAGATAGTAAGAACAATTTGCGATCGGTGCCATTGTGAGTGTGGTGTCTTAGGTCATGTTAGGGATGGAAAAATCATAAAAATTCAGGGGGATCCAAACCACCCTATACTTGACGGCTCTATGTGCGTCAAAGGTCTGGCTTTCTTACAGTTGGTCTATCATCCGGACCGCATAATTTATCCTATGAAGCGCGCTGGGAAAAGGGGAGAGGGCAAATGGCAGCGTATTTCCTGGGATGAGGCCCTGGACATGGTTGCCACAAAATTCAAGGAGATTATAGAGAAATACGGGCCGGAATCAGTTACATGGTCCTGGGGGGATTCTGCTTACCGCAATACCCATGCCTCCAAGCAAGCCTGGCTCACTGCGATGGAAGCGCCGAATCATCTTCACTCTGATGCCCACTACTGCTTTTTCCCTGTGGGTACGGCTAATCGTGCCACCTTTGGGGAATTTGTGACCAGTGAAGGCTCTACTGATTATAGAAACACTAAATGCAGTATGCTCTGGGGAGGTAACCCCGTAATGAGTCATCCCTGCATGGCGAGAGACATAATGATTGGAAAGCAAAACGGAGCCAAGCTCATTGTGATAGACCCAAGATTTACCGAGACGACATCTAAGGCAGACCTGTGGTTGCAGGTCAGGCCTGGTACAGATGATGCACTGGCCTTGAGCATGCTGCATGTCATTATTAATGAGGAATTATATGATAAAGAATTTGTAGATAAGTGGTGTCTGGGTTTTGAGCAACTAAGGGAAAGAGTGCAAAAGTATCCTCCCAGATGGGCCGCGGATATCACCTGGGTCCCTGAAGAGGAAATAATCCAGGCAGCAAAAATGTATGCTAGCAATAAACCAGCCGTTATGCACACCCGCATGGGAGTGTGTATGAATACCAATGCCGTTCAAACAATTAGGGCTATCTCTATCATGTTGGCTATATGTGGCAACCTGGATGTTAAAGGTGGCAATGTATTTAGGCGCTTACCAAAAGGCTTCAAATCTAGAGACGAAATAATATTTGAAGAACTCTGGCTTCCGGCAGAGATACAGGATAAGAAAATTGGTGCTCAAGAATTTCCCTTATTTTCTGGGTCGCATACTCTTACCGGCAATTTCTCTCATCCACCTTCTGTGATTCATACTATGATTACTGGAAAACCCTACCCTATCAAGGCATTATGGGCCTGTAATGACCTTCTCGTATGTCTGGAAGGAGCGCTGGAGACTAGGGAAGCAATCATGAATCTGGATTTTGTGGTCGGCTCGGATTTCTTTATGACCCCGACGATGGAACTTTGTGATGTTATTCTGCCGCCTTGTACTTACTTGGAAAGAGAACAACCGGTGGACTCTGACTGTAGCCCCAATCTAATTGCAGCGCGTCAGAAGGTGATTGATCCAGTGGGTGAATGTCGCGACGAGAAAGACATTGACCTTGAATTAATTAGAAGAATGGGCTTGGAGGCGCCGGCCGAGTGGCAAACCGCTAAAGAGTACAATGATTACGCTGTAAAAGGGATGGGCATGACCTTTGAAGAATTTAAAAAACGGGGCTATATAGCTGAACCTATTCGATATAAAAGATATGAAGAGGAGGGATTCAAAACTCCATCGGGGAAAGTGGAACTCTATTCCACAATTTTTGAGAAGTTTGGCTACGATCCCCTGCCATTTTACCAGGAGAACCCTGAAACACCAATTTCTGCCCCCGAACTGGCTAAGGAATACCCCCTAATCCTAATTACAGGTGGTAGGCATGTAGCTTACTTTCACTCATCCAACAGGCAGATACCCTGGCTTAGGGAATTAGCGCCGGAACCTAAACTAACAATTCATCCGGAGACGGCCACGCAGCTTGACATTGAACATGGAGACCGGGTTTGGATAGAATCTCCCAAAGATAGAGGACGGACAAAAATGACCGCTGAAGTCTCTGAATCAGTCCATCCTAAAGTGGTCCATGCCCCATCGCACTGGTGGTTTCCGGAGAAAAAAGACCCCACCCATGGATGCTGGGACGCAAATATCAATGCTATACTGTCCAATGACCCGCCTTATGACCCGATTACTGGTTCGACCCCACTTCGCGGTTGTCTATGCAAAGTCTACAAGGTACAAGAGGAGTGAAATAAAAAAGAGCGGAGCCAAACAGCCGAGATATTGGAACGCTGTGGAATGTTTTTGTCCGAAAGCCTATAAACGTGAAGGGGTTGCCGCTGAAAACAAGGGAGATTTTGGCTAGGAAAATGGACTTGAGTCGCTTATCGAATTGAAAAGATTATGTCTACTTGTTCCACGCCTGTTGTTGAAGTTGAGATTGAATGGTTTTGCTATGATTGTGGAAGGACTACAAGCCCAAGAATTTCAAGTATACTGATTGTTAATGGGGGGATACAATGCCAATAATCGGTGTTCATCATTTCTGCATTTCTGTCACAAACCTTGATCGGACCTTGGAGTTCTACACTAAGCATTTAGGAGCGAAAGTTGAAAACGTGGTGCAGAATAAAGACGGGACACTTGGCCGCAGCCTGTTTGGTACCAAATGGGGGGTTGATCGGAAGCCGGCCGATATAACCTTAGCGCTGGTGAGAATCGCAGGGGCAAGGATAGAATTCATCCAATATAACGATCCTCCAGCCTCACCTTACCACAAAAATCCCTCGGCAGCTGGTTCGGCTCACATCGCAGTACAGGTGGAGGAGATCGAAGCAGTTCGGGCTCAACTGGAAGAGGAAGGGGTGGAGTTTCACTCGCCGATCAACCATTTCCACGGCGAGAAGTGGTGCTATTTCAGGGACCCCGACGGTATCGTGGTGGAGCTGATTCAACCTCCGAATGAGAAAAGTCAAAAATTGAAGTGATTTTTGTATCCTGCCCAAAATCAGTATGGGCAAAGCATCTGTGTGTTTTCTAGGCAACATATTTTTGAAGTAAAATTTCGCTTTACAAAAAAACGATCTTCAAAATAGCAAATTCAAGCTTTCTGATTCGTTCGCTTGAAAAGGCCCAAAAACTTATGACTACCAGACTGCAATAAAACTGAATTTACGCTGACCATCGACTATAAAATATGCACTTCTTGGGAGGATAGATCAGACACAATATATAGGATCAAGTCCTTCCTGATTCAGTTTACTTCAGCCCAACCTTTCGCAGAGCACCAATTACAAGATCCTTATTGTCTTAGGTTTTATGAGGCCATGTTTTTGAGGCATACTCGGTGGAGCGCGGGAGGATAGGCTGGGGCCACAGACTAGCATAATGAGAATAGCTTGGCTAAGGAAAAAGGATTGGTCTCCTTATGTTTCAGGGGCATTGAGTGGGGTTGTGTTAACCCTGTCGGTCTGGTTTGCAGACAAATATTTCGGAGCTTCCACCACCTTTGTCCGCTCTGCAGGAATGCTGGAGAAAGTATTCGCTGCTGAACGAGTAGGTAAGATGGATTATTTTCTCAAGGAGTTGCCCAAGGTCGACTGGCAGTGGATGTTCGTGGTCGGCATCCTCCTGGGCTCTTTTATTGCCTCCAGAATTTCGGGTAGTTTCCAATTAAAGGCCCTTCCTGACATGTGGGAGGCGCGTTTTGGTCCGAGCCGTATAAAGCGAGGCCTTGTGGCCTTTTGCGGGGGACTGGTAGCCATGTTTGGAGCGCGTCTGGCTGATGGGTGACCCAGCGGGCATGGGCTGAGCGGTTCGCTCCAGCTGGCGGTGAGTGGACTAATTGCCTTGATATGTTTTTTCATTGGTGGCGTCCTCGTTGCCCGCATCCTATACGGAGGAGGTGACCGCACATGAAAATTTTGACTTATGGGTTTGTCACGGGTATTTTGTTTGGCTTTTTTCTTCAAAAAGCCAAGGTCATCCGCTACGACAAGCAGCTCAGTGCCCTGCGGTTTCTCGATATGACCATTGTGAAGTTTATGCTCTCAACTATTCTGGTTAGCATGGTAGGTGTTTATCTGCTTAAGGACCTGGGATTGACGAAGCTGTCGATAAAGCCTACTGTTTTAGGCGGAAATGTTCTTGGTGGGCTGATCTTTGGCATCGGATGGGGGACGTTGGGTTATTGTCCAGGCACGTCGGCCGGTGCTCTTGGCGAAGGTCGATGGGATGCGTTATGGGGTATTCTGGGCATGCTGACCGGAGCGGGCCTGTTTGCGGAAGCCTATCCGGGTCTTAAGAAGACGGTTTTGACTTGGGGTGATTTGGGACCGATTACCGTTCCGCAGGTGCTGGGGTTAAACCATTGGTTTATTATAATCATCTTATTCATTGGAGGGTTGGCTCTGTTTCGATGGTTCAAGAACAAAGGACTTTAAGGAGGGAAGAAGATGAGGTGAAGGCCCTCTTCATCATTAGTCAGACGGGTGCCCATCGTTTGGTGGTCGTCGATAAAGGTCGCTTGGTCAGCATCATTGCCTTGAAGGATTTACTGCAGTTCCTTTCTTTCAGAGTGAAACTGGAGGACTGATAAAACCCAAAAATTACCATCAATGAAGGGAGGTAAAATATGACAGAAAATCCAAATGGAATGAACCGTAGAAATTTCATGAAACTGGCAGCCTTGGCGGCAGGAAGTGCTGCCTTTGCAGGCAAGGTGCCTTTGGCTCGCGCACAGAAGGCTGGAGAGGAACCTGAAAGTCCCATCTATCTAGCTTTGAACATGTCAAAGGTGGCCAACAATGAAGAAAGCTTCCGCTTGATGCATAAGGTGGGGCCTAGGGTTTGTATCACTACAGCGAGTCATCCAGGCTTTGTAGGCTTCCAGGCCAACATCCAGACCGGGATCTTGCCTCTGGCAGGACGCTACGGTGGTGGAAAGGTTCACATGGAAAAGGAACTCAATCCCATTCGGAATTACCAATACACAATGTGGAAAAGATGGGAAGACCATGACCAGTTCCACGTCCAGCAGTTTGACAGGGTCTTCGAGCTGTGCGGGAGTTGTCTGGGGATGGTCATCGAAGGTCCCTGGGAGCCTGTTTATAGAATTGTGAAAGCCAAGATGGCACCCATCAGGACCATGGGTCAGATAACCGACCTGGCAGGAGATATTCAACAGAAAAAGGAATTCATCCGCTTTGCCACGCCCAGGCGCTGTGTGGCCATGGCCGAACACACGGTTATGCCTGGCAAGGAAAAGGCCTTTGAGCAAGGCGCTATCGCCACCATGGAAGCCCTTTCGGATTCGACAGGCTTTTTGGGGTACATGATTCTCAAACAAATCGGGGTCTGTGCCCTGGGGAGTTTTATGATGGATCCCAAATCTATGTCAGAGAGCTTACAGACCCTGGGGGCAAATCCACCGAAAGATCCCAAACCTTTGTTTAGAACACCTGATGCCATGCCCAGTCCTACTGAATACCTCATTCATAGTGAATGGGATGCCCCTGAGTTGGCGCAACTGGGATTTGGGAAAGTCTTGGTAAACACGAAAATCAGGAAAATCCATGATGACGGCGTGATGGCCCATCTGATTCGTGGCCCCTACATAATGTTCTTCCAACCCATGATGGAAGAACCGAGCTGGCGGGCTATGCTCTCGTGATTTCATTGGGGCACAATAAAACCGTTTCCGAAGGAGTCAGGGGACGTTTCGTTGGCCTTCCCCGCAATTGGATTCAGTGGCTTTTTTATTGACAGATACTCTGATTTTCCCTAATTCTTGCTGAGATTAGGTGACCAGCATTAACCCTTAAATCGAGAGGGTGATATGGAGCAATAGCAAGACCCCATTTCTAGGTGCGCCACGAGGCTGCACAGAAGATGGGGATAGGCCCCCGGAGTCGGCTTACAGGAGCAGGCTTCAAACCACCTTAAGCTGCGCTGGTTAAAAGCCAGGGTGGTGAGCGTTAAGGAAAAGTCAGGACAAAGATCCTGGCAGGTGAGGATCAGGGAGATGAGCGCAAGCGAACCACTGATGAGGTGTCGAAAATAAATAGACGGCGTCAAAACTGGTGGCCTACCCAACGCCAGGATAAGTTTGGGGGAAACCTGTTTACCGCCTGAGCGGCGCCCGGCATAAAGGTGGCATGACCCTGATCTAGGCTTTTGTGTGGAACGTGGGAACCTGTCGTTCCGATGTTAAGGGAAAAACTCAAGTGGAGATCCCACAAGAGTGAAAGTACCGATGCGGAGCACGGGGGCGGACCAACTCGTAGTAGTGAAGAAGTCTCTACCTGCGGCCGGATGATAAGAGCCGGATGATGGGAGACTGTCACGTCCGGTTCTGTGAGGGCGTGGGGGTGAAATTCCCCCGCGCTACTCGACTGTGCGCCAGGCCAAGCCTGGAGGGAGGGGAAGTGTCCAGGGGACGCTGAAACTCCTTAATGGGACCCGGTAGGTAATCAGTCCTACCCGGCAAAGCGTGCTGGCAGCCGGAACCGAGTGTTGCGTGGTTCTGGGGTAACCCAGGCTGCGAAGCGTACACAGGGGGTCTGCAGGCCGTGTGATTGAGCCTCGAAAGAATCGTTGCGGGAGTCGACGCTGTACTACCTGCGGAAGGCAACATCCTGGCATGAGTCAGCAAGGGTGTCAGGGTTCCGCCGGGGTCGAAGAGCAGGGCATGCAGGCATTGGGGTCCCCCAGGAACCTGGGAGGCCCTGTCATCTCCGCCAAATGACAGCCGGAGTGGGAGAGCCGGTGATCTCTTCCTGATGCCCCCCTTTGGGATGCACTCCCCCGGGGACGGGAGCAAAGAAGTGGGTGCTGAGGCGGTATCTGAGGGTGAAGGCGACGAAGCCTGAGGAGAAGGGTGGCAGGGAGTCGGAGCGCTCAATAGTACCGATGAAGCAGGGGAACCTACCCGAAGGGACCCTGTGGAGGGAAGGGGGCGCCGTATTGTTGGAACCTTTGGAGGGAAAGATGCAGGGGACATTGAGCCCCAAGAGCGTCTCAACGAGACTTCAGAGGGTAGCGAAGCAAAGGTGCGTGACGGAGTAGAGTCATGCGGCGAGGCCACAATATGAGGAGCCGGATGCGTTAATCGCGCACGTCCGGATCTGTGGGGGACGGGGGGAGGCAACTTCCCTCGTCTACCCGACCTATACTTTGGCAAAAGTAAAGATTACAACATCAAATCAAAAGGAGATGTATGGCAGGGAACCTGAATTTTGAATCTGTCAAATTTTAAATTGCTTCCATTGCATATCACATTTATTCTTGCTTTTTAGGTTATTCTCAATTTATCTGCACCGAGTGATATTCAGTTTTCGGGCAAGGTTATGCCGGATAAGACATCAGATTGGATGTTATCAAGAAAACTATTAAGGTTAATACCCAAGAAAAAAAACTATATAATCAGCGGTTAGGTGGCGCTAGTGACAAAGGAGAACGTGATGAGAACGAAAGTCGGTTTATGGATTGACCATAGGAAGGCCATCGTGGTGGCTGTTACGGATAAGGGGGAAGAGATAGAACTGGTAATATCGAACGTTGAGAAACATCTCCAACGTTCTGGTGATTCGCCTCTTAAGGGGCGCTATGAATCGTATAAAGTGCCGGCAGATGCTAGCCGCCAGAGAAGGTTTACGGGACATCTCAACATTTACTACGAGGCGGTAATAGCTTGTCTTCGTGATGCGGAATCCATTCTGATACTTGGTCCTGGTGAAGCAAAGGTCGAACTAAAGAACCGCCTTGAAAAGAGCAAACTGGGCGGACGCATCGCAGGTGTTGAAACAGTTGACAAGATGACGGATCGCCAGCTTGCGGCGAAAGTTCGCCAGTACTTTGCAGAGTAGCCTTCGGCACTGGGATCGAGATGAAACCACCACGCTCTTGGAGCGGACGCGGAAGACCGCGCCGCCCAAGAGCACGTTGGAGCTACAGAGAGAGCAACCATAACCCTGGTGGTCTGAATGCGGGACTGTCCATTGGGGTAAACTAAATCCCGCAAATAAGGAGGTTCATAATGGCAATAATAAGATGGGATCCGTGGCGAGAGATTGCGGACAAGTTCGACCGCTACACGAGAGAGGTGGGGCAACCTCCGGCTGGAAGCCAAGAAGTCATGGCAACAGGCGACTGGGCTCCCCGGGTAGACATCGCTGAGACCGACGAAGCATTCGTGATCAAGGCGGAGATTCCCGAGGTCAATAAGGAGGATGTCAAAGTTACGGTAGACAATGGTGTCCTGACGTTTCGGGGAGAGAGAAAACAGGAAAAAGAAGAGAAAGGGAAAAAGTTCCATCGAGTCGAGCGACATTACGGGAGCTTCACCCGTAGCTTTACGTTGCCTGACAATGTCGATGAAACTAAAATTAAGGCTTCGTTCAAGGATGGCATGCTGAATCTCCAGA
>SMTZ1_10012844_pt1 | contig 10560 bp, 8 predicted proteins | sample DeeMarSWOR136_30_FD_25667 | JGI IMG/M metagenome (IMG submission 25667) | reverse complement strand
CGCCTTTCTGACCGGTTTTGACCATCTCCGCACAAGCCGTGCTTTCAGGGAATGGAAGCTCGGCGTCTTCAACCAAAGTGCGACGGACGAGGATGATGAGGAGAACTCCGAGAATTCCTCCAATAAGCATGAGCATGGAGGATTTCAGGATATCAAATTTCTGCCAGATTGGAGGCCGGGTGAGGAGAAAAGCGGGAATGGTGAAAATGGCTCCTGCGGCCAAAGCTTCTCCGACCGCTCCGGTTGTTCTGGCCAGGTTTTCCTCGAGAATCGTTCCTTTAAACGGACGAAGAAAGGCCATAGCAATGACTGCGGCTGGAAAGGTGGCGGCGACTGTCATCCCGACCAAAAGACCGATATAGGCATTTGCCGCACCCAGGATAATTGCCAGAAAAATCCCCAATAAGATGGCTTTGAAGGATATCTCCTTCATGGATTGTTCTGGGGGCACATAAGGCTTATAGGCTCCATTACTTTTCTGTTGCGTGAAAGGGAAAATTGTGTTAAATAGTTCCTATATCAATAGAGGCATGAGATGAGTTTGATGAATTCTCTTAAAGATAGGTTACTTTGCGATCTCGCCATAGACCTTGGAACCGCCAATACCCTGGTTTACCTGAAGGGAAGAGGCATAGTCGTCCAGGAACCTTCGATTGTTGTAGTCAATAAGCAGAGCGGGAAAGTGGAGGCTGTCGGTACCCGGGCTAAGGAGATGTTGGGAAAAACCCCGGCTGATGTGCTCACGATAAAGCCTATGAGAGATGGAGTCATCGCCGATTTTGAGATGGCGGAGAAAATGCTTGATTATTTTATCAAGCAATCCACGAACAACCGCATGTTTCTAGTGAGGCCAAGAATAGTCATAGGGATTCCCACAGGAATCACCCAGGTCGAGAGGCGCGCTGTCAAAGACGTCGCCATGAGGGCCAAGGCTTCAGAAGTCTTTTTGGTGCAGCAGCCTGTGGCCGCATCCATCGGAGCAGACCTTCCCATCTCAGAACCTACCGGAAACATGATTGTGGATGTTGGAGGAGGAACGACTGACATCGCTGTCATCTCCATGAATGGCATCGTCTTCAATCATTCCATTCGCATAGCCGGCAATGAGATGGATGAAGCCGTCATTCAGTACCTCAAGCGAAAATATAATCTGCTTATTGGAGAGAGGAGTGCTGAGTATCTCAAGATACAGATAGGCTCCGCTTATCCTCTGGACGAACCGATGTCCATGGAGATAAAGGGAAGGGATTTAGGCGAGGGAATTCCAAAAACTCTGATCATAGATGACCAAGAAATCAGAGAAGCACTCGAGGATGTCGTCTCCGCGATTATCGATGCCATCCGGGTTTCACTTGAAAAGACACCTCCCGAGCTTTCAGCGGACATCATTGACCGAGGAATTATTTTGACGGGAGGAGGCGCTCTTCTCAGGAATCTGGATAAGCGCATCAGAGAGGAAACCAAGCTGCCGGTTTTCATCACAGAGGACCCTCTCACAACCGTCGTCCTCGGTGCCGGCAAGCTGCTCGAAGATCTGGATCTGTTGAAAAAGATTTCTCTGATTTAAGCCTGTTTATAGTTTTATGCCCCTTTTCCTGAAAGAGAGAAAGAACCTCACAATCCTTGTAGCCCTAATATTCTTCCATTTTCTCTTGATCTCCATGCAGGTCCCGCTTGGAGAAAAGGCAAGTCTTTTCGAAAAAACGGTCTTTTCTGTATTTTCTCCTCTTCGGCATGGCATCCTCTCCTTTTTTAAAGGGATTGGAAATGTTTGGACAAATTATTTCTACCTGCGGAACGTGAAGAGCCAAAACAAAGAAATGGAAGAAGAGATTTTTTTTCTAAGGCAGGAAAACAACCTCCTCCGGAACGCTATTCAAAGGTTCCAATCCGAGAGGGAGCTTCAGGAAAAGCTTCTGGAGATGCATGAGAATATCCTTCCCGCCCAAGTCATAGGCTTGGATACAAATAGTTATTATAAGACCGTCATCATCAACAGAGGGACCTTGGATGGAATAAAAAAAAATATGGTCGTATTGGATAAGAACGGTAATCTGGTGGGACGGGTTATTGATTCCATATCGCTGAAGGAAGCCAGGGTTCAATTGATCACCGACGACGCCAGCGGAATAGGCGTGTTTTCTCAGATAAAAAGTGTCCCGGGCATTCTCACCGGAGATGGCGAAGGGCAGTGTCTTCTGAAGTATGTCCTGGCCACGACCAGGCCGGACGAAATATCAGAAGGGGAAGATATCATCACCTCAGGCTATGACCGCATTTACCGGTAGAAGTGTTCAAGGATTAGTCAGGATGAGAGATTTTATAAAAGTTGCTATCGGAATCATATTTGCTTTTCTTTTTTATACAATCTTCAGCCGGGTCTCTCCTCCTGTTCTTCTCCTCTTCAATATTCTGAGTTTGGTTGTGATCTACTTCGCCGTTGAGAAAGGAGAGGTCTTTGGTTCCTGCCTGGGAGCAGCCTGCGGCCTGATTCATGATTATTTTTCTTTTGGTGTCTATGGAGTCGGAGGCTTGGCCAAAACAGCGACTGGATACCTTGCCGGCTACCTGTCCAGAAAGATCGACATCGGTCCCCCCATCCGTAATTTCTTTTTTCTTATCGTTTTGATTATCTTTGAGCTTATTCTCTGGGCACTCCTCTATTTTTTCATAATCCCTGAAAGCATAAACACCGGGAGAGGCTTGATTTTTATTCAGCCTCTGTCTACCGCTCTATTAGGAAGTGTGGTATTTTTTTTCATGAGAAAATTGACGGCAAAAAATAAATATTGACACGATGGTAAAACAAGAAAAGATCTATGAAGACCTTTTTCCTCTTCTGAGGAGGGCCAGGATTATTTTTATTTTGGTCGTAGCCTTATTCATCTTCTTGATCATGAATTTTTGGAAAGTCCAGGTTCTCGATCATGAGAGATACTGGGAGAAATCAGAGGCAAACAGGATGAGGGAAATCGCTCTCCCTTATCAGCGGGGCCTGATAATGGATAGAGAGGGGACCATTCTGGCCAACAACAGGGCCTCTTTCAGAGTTTCGCTCATAAGAGAGAATTGCGAGGATTTTGACAAGTCCTGCCGGAAGATAGCTCGACTTTTGAATATTGAGGAAAGAGTCTTGAAGGAGAGGATAAAAAAATATGAATCCGCGCCTCTTTTCAAGCCCATCGTGGTCAAGGAAAATTTAACGCTTGAAGAGGTGGCCATGATTGAAGCCAGAAAATTGGAGCTGCCCGAGCTGGTGCTTCAATCAGAGCCAAAGAGGTTTTATCCCTTTGAGAGTCTGGCTGCCCATGTCATCGGCTACTTGCAGGAGCTTTCTCCTGAAGAGATAAAAAAGAGTCTCTACGGAGAGAGGCGTCTGGGCGAGCTTGTGGGCAAGATCGGAATAGAGAAGCAGTATGAAACCGTCTTGGTCGGTGTCCACGGACAGCTCGTTGAAGTTGTGGATAGCTTGGGAAGGGGGAGGGAAGAGATTGGCCGGCGTGAGTCCGCTAAAGGCCAGGATTTAACGATCAGCCTGGATTTCGACATTCAGAAGGAAGCGGAAGGGCTGTTGGAAGGAAGGGAGGGAGCGATAATTGTCATGGATGCCAGGACAGGGGAACTGCTGGCTTTAGCCAGCTATCCCAACTTTGACCCGAATAAGTTTATCAACCGCTTCACATCTGAGGAGTGGCTCAACCTGGTCAACAGCCCGGAGTTCCCGTTGGAGAACAGGGCTATCCGAGGTCTGTATTCACCTGGCTCAGTGTTCAAGCTGACCGTGGCTTTAGGAGCTCTGGACTCGAAGATCGTGACTGACGAGACGACCTTTGTCTGTCGGGGCAAAACGAAGATCTACAACCAACCTTTTTCTTGTTGGAAAGAAGAAGGTCATGGGAAAGTGGGGTTTTATGATGCTATCAGGCATTCCTGCAATATTTATTTTTACAACCTGGGAAAAGAGTTGGGTATCGAAGAAATTTCCCGCTATGCAAGAATGCTCGGGTTTGGGATGAAGACAGGAATCGATTTGCCAGGTGAAAAAACGGGATTGGTCCCTGATTCCCAGTGGAAAATAAAGGCCAGGGGAGAACCCTGGCAAAAAGGCGAGACAATTTCCGTCTCCATAGGTCAAAGTTTCATGCTTGTCACTCCCATCCAGATCGCGGCTCATACTGCTCTGATCGCCAACAGGGGAGCAAGGGTAACTCCCCATCTGTTCAAATATCTGTCTGCCGATGGGAAAAAGAAAGAGATCAAGAATCAATTTCTGAAGCATGAAATCGTGGATATCGACCCCGCTATTTTTGAGCAGGTCATCCAAGGAATGTGGGAAGCCGTCAATAACCAAGGCACGGGTTGGGCTACAAAGATTCTTGGATTCGATGTCTGCGGTAAGACCGGATCGACTCAAGTCACGAGTGAGGATAAGTCGGAGGAGCCTGAAAAGAAAGAGTTGGAAGAAGAAGAGGAAGTGAAGACTCATTCCTGGTTTACCGGGTTCGCACCGAGAGAAAATCCCGAGATTGTTGTCACCGTCATCGTCGAATACGGCGGCATGGGCGGTGCGACAGCAGCTCCTCTCGCGAGAAGACTGTTTAATTTATACATGAAGAAACATGATAGATAGAAGTTTACTCAGGCATATCGACTGGATTCTGGTCGGGCTTTTACTGTTGAACTCATTCATCGGAGTGGCTTTCATCTACAGCAGCTCTCATTATTTACCAGGGAATTATTTTCTAAAACAGATTTTATGGATCTTTATCGGCTCGATAGCTCTTTTTCTGTTTTTGGCAGTTGATTATAAGATCCTTGTCTCTTTTTCTCTATACTTTTACATCATCTCTGTGGCCACACTCGGTGGCGTTTTGCTCTTCGGCAGGATTGTTGCTGGGGCTAAAAGCTGGCTCAAATTCTCGTTTCTCCAGTTTCAACCTTCTGAGCTGACGAAATTAGCCCTGATTCTTCTTTTGGCTTCTGTATTCTCCAAATTTAGGAGGGACTATATTTCTTGGAAGAAAGGGCTCTTAAGCGGAGCTGTTACTGCTGTGCCTGTCTTTTTTGTGGCCTTGCAGCCAGATCTAGGCACAGCTTTGACCTACATTCCTCTTTTTCTCGCTGCCCTCATTCTCGCGGGCCTGAATAAAAAGGTGTTTGTCTTCATCATGATCGCGGCTTTGGTCCTGGGTGTGGTCGGATGGAATTTTGCACTGAAAGACTACCAAAAAAACAGATTGACCACCCTCATTTCTCCCGGTCAGGATCCCCTAGGCTCAGGTTATCATATTCTGCAATCGAAAATTGCCATCGGTTCAGGCGGATTTTTGGGAAAGGGTTTTAGAAAGGGGACTCAGAGCCAGTTAAGATTCTTGCCTGCTCGGCATACAGATTTTATTTTTTCGGTCATCGGAGAAGAATTCGGATTTATGGGCGTTGTGGTGGCTTTGATGTGCTATTTTCTGTTTCTCAACAGGCTCTTTAAATCTGTCGGGCTGGCAAGGGACAGGGCGGGAGTCTACGTCGTCTTTCTGGTCACAGTGATGATCACTTTCCAGTTTTTCATCAATGTCTTAATGGTCATCGGTATTTTACCCATCACAGGAACTCCCCTGCCTATGTTGAGTTACGGGGGATCTTCTCTCCTGACGAATTATTTGGGAGTATCCCTTGTGCTCAATGTTAAAATGAGAAGATTCGTGTTTGTCTGAAAACAGGGATGTTCCCTGTTCCTTGCTGATTGAACAATTCGCTCAATATCAATAGAATGAATGAGTCCACAAAACGATAGCTCTTGTATATTTTGGAGTGAACGGGATTGATTTCAGTTAAAAAGTTATCAGAAATCCTCAAGGATATAGAGAAGCCTGGACGCTATCTTGGCGGCGAATGGAACGAGGTTAGAAAAGATCCGGCTCGTGTCAAAACTAAAATCGCCCTTGTTTTTCCTGACCTCTATGATATTGGGATGTCCTATCTCGGTCAAAAAATCCTTTATTTTCTCTTGAATGGACGGCCCGGCATTCTTGCGGAGAGGGTATTTACACCCTGGACCGATTTTGAGCAAAAACTCCGCGCCGAAAAGATTCCTCTTTATTCACTCGAAAACAAGATTCCCCTTGACCAATTTGACATTCTGGGCTTCTCTCTGCTCTATGAACTCAATTACTCCAACATCCTGACCACGCTTGATTTGGGCGGTATTCCTCTGCATTCAGCCGGGCGGAATTTGGACTATCCTTTAGTTATTGCAGGCGGGCCGGCAGCTTTCAACCCCGAACCTGTGGCTGATATTTTCGACCTTTTTCTGATCGGAGACGGGGAGGAGGCTTTCCTGGAGATCATCGATAGATTCTTGATTCTGAAAAAAGAATTCCGGGAAAAGGCTTCTCTCTTGAATGAGCTGTCTCAAATTGAGGGCGTCTATGTTCCATCCCGGCACCCGGCCTACTTGCCTTCGGGTTCCCATCTTCTTGCCGTCAGGCCGGAAAAGGGGGGAGAGGTAAAAATAAAAAAAAGGGTTCTCTTCCCCTTCCATAAGGCTCCTTTTCCAGAAGAGATTGTGGTACCGAATGTCAAGATCATTTTTGATAGAGTTTCTGTTGAAGTTGCCAGAGGTTGTCCACAGAAATGCAGATTTTGCCAGGCATCGAGTATTTATCTCCCCCCTAGAGTAAAAAGCCCTTCATTCGTCATAGAAAACATCATGAACAGCTTGCAGATGACAGGATATGAAGGTTCTTCTCTGGCTTCTCTTTCCGTAAGTGATTATCCTTACCTGGATAAGACGGTTGATATCTTGATGAGGGAATTGGCCAAGCAGAGAGTATCCCTTTCTCTTCCATCCTTGCGGCCCAAGGGTCTGTCCTCGGATCTCGCCCGTAGCATCATCAAGGTGAGGAAAACAGGGTTCACACTGGTCCCGGAAGCGGGAACCGAGAGGCTGCGACGGGTGATCAATAAAAAGCTGGAGGATGAAGATATCTGGGAGGCATCACGGAACGCCTTTTCTCAAGGATGGCGATTGCTTAAGCTCTATTTTATGGTGGGGCTTCCTACGGAAAGAGAGGAAGACCTGGAGGGTATCGTGAATATCGTCCAGGATATCTCCCGGATAGGCAGACAGATCATAAAGTCGACTCCCCAGATCAACCTCAGTCTGTCCTCCTTTATCCCCAAGCCCCATACTCCTTTTCAATGGCTGGAAATGGAAGAGGAGCCGAGACTCCAAGAGAAATACAGGTTTTTAATGTCTCGTCTGAGAAAATATCGACATCTCAAGATCAAAAAGCAGCCACTGAAAAATTCTTTGCTGGAAGCTGTGTTTTCCCGTGGGGACAGAAGATTGAACAGCGTCTTGCTTGAAGCCTGGAAGTCAGGAGCTCGTTTTGATTCCTGGAATGACTCTTTTTCTTTTCAAACTTGGGAACAGGCATTCATCCAGGAAAACCTTGACTACCATCTATATTTATCCGCCATCAAAAAGGATGTCCGGCTTCCTTGGGAGCACATTGACACGGGCATCAAGAAATCCTACCTGCTGAGAGAGCTGGACAAGGCGTGGCGAGAGGAATACACTCATTCCTGCCTGGAGGATAACTGCGGCTCATGTCAGGGCTGCTCTTTTCCTGCTTTATTGGAGAGGGAATTTCCGGAAGATGTCAAAGTCTCTCCAATTTTGTCCATCCGGTTGGGCGAAAAGACAGAGAAGGTTCGTTGTTATCGCGTTTTTTTCTCCAAACTTGGGACAGCCCGGTTCATATCTCATAATGATTTGAATAACGTCATCCAGAGGGCATTCAGAAGGGCTGGCCTAGCGGTGGATTATACCCAAGGATTTCATCCCAAGATGATGATTTCCCATCCTCCAGCTCTTCCCCTGGGGATGAAGGGGAAGTCCGAGTGCTTTGAGTTTAAATCCCATTTTTTGTTTCCAGAAGACGAGTTTATTTCGCGGCTGAATGCCTACCTTCCCCAAGGGATCAAAATCCTGAATTTAGAGAGATTGGGAACATTCCCATCTTCCCTGGGCGAGGAGATCGAAACTCTGGTCTATTCCATAGACTTGAAAAGTCCGGAGATGCAGAAGGCCGTAAAGGACGATGGAGATAGGGAAATCCCATCCTCCGAGTATTACAAAAAGATCGAAGAACGGCTTGGCGGTTTCTTAGCTGAGAATCAGAGTGATTTAATCGACAAGACTCTTATTGATAAGGGGAAAGGAAGAATTTATCTTCATGTAAGACACGATCCGCAAAAGGCCTTTCGCGCTCAGGAATTTACGGAGAAGATTTTTGGGATAAAGAACTCTTCTTTTATCATGTCACGGGAAAAAATAATATTCCGCAAGCATGAAAAATTGACATAGCATGAGGTTTCCAGTATAAAACTCGATGATTATTGGTATCATGCAATAATATGGATGAAATGATAAAGCAAGGAGGAAAGAGTGATAAGTTTTAGCCTAACAGAAGAGCAGCTGGCTTTACAGGAAATGGCTCGGGAGTTTGCCGAAAAAGAGATGAAGCCCAACGCCGCAAAATACGATAAAGGAGATGAATTTTCTGAAGATGTTATGAAAAAGGCATTCGAAGTCGGTTTCCTCACCTGCACGGTTCCTAAGGAATACGGAGGCGGTGGATTAAACGATGTGGATACGGTGATCATCAGCGAAGAGCTCGCAACCGGATGTGCGGGGATGTACACTACGATGATGGTCAATGCTTTAGCCTACACACCGCTCATTCTTTTTGGCTCCGATGAGCAGAAAAAGAAGTTTCTCATACCTCAGACTGAAAAGATGTCTTTTGCCTCATTTTGCCTGACTGAGAGAGAGGCGGGCTCCGACGCAGGTGCCTTGAAGACAAAAGCGAAAAAGGTTGGAAATGAATACGTTATCAACGGCTCCAAGTGCTTTATTTCCAACGGCGCTATTGCCAATTTTTATGTCGTATTCGCCAACTCAAACCCCGAAAAGGGAATGCGGGGAATCAGCGCTTTTATCGTCCCCCGGGAGACTCCCGGAGTCATCATCGGTAAAGAAGAGGATAAGATGGGGCATAGGGCATCGAATACTGTTGAGCTTACTTTTGAGGATGTGAAAATTCCCGCCGAAAATATTTTAGGAAAAGAGGGAATAGGCTTCATCATAGCCATGAGGACTCTGGACAAGACGAGAGCCCCTGTGGGAGCGGCAGGAGTCGGTGTGGCCAGAGCCGCACTGGAATACGCGGTCGAATATGCGAAGAATAGAAAACAGTTTGGGAAGCCCGTTGCTCTTTTTCAGAACACGGCTTTCAAGATAGCCCAGTTGGCCATGGAGATAAACGCTGCACGCCATCTTGTCTGGCATGCGGCTTGGCTCATGGATGAAGGCAAGCCCTGCGGGAAAGAATCGGCCATGGCTAAAGCTTATGGTTCGGATGTCGCCATGAAGGTCACTACGGAATGTATCCAGATATTAGGCGGCTATGGATACATGAGGGATTATCCGATGGAGAAGTTGTTTCGAGACGCAAAACTCCTTCAGATCTACGAGGGAACGAACGAAATCCAGCGTTTGGTCATCTCAAGAGAAGTCATCGGACCTATTACCTGAGCCATACCCGACAACAGCGGCAAGAATATCCTTTTCCATAAAAAAAGCGTGCAGTCGATTTAAAAAAGAACGAAAGACAAAGAAAAGAACGGGAAAATAACAGTCGCGCTAAAGACAGATAAAAAGATCAGTATTTGATTATTTCGAAGAGGTCTTCTTCGACTGATTGTGTCGGGTTCTCGATTATTCTTCCTTTTTCCTGGTTATTGATAAAGACTATGAAGGTGGGGATTTTGACGATGTTTTTACCCTTGATGTAGGGCTTGCGGGCATCTTTGTCTCTCGGAAGTCCGACATACTTCGTTGTCAGGTGGGAGTTGTCAACCATATCCATGATCTTGAAATAGGCGCTGACATTTCTCACGCTATCAGGGCACCAAGTCCCTAGATAGACTTCAATAATGACTTCATGATCGATGGATTGCAGTTTTTTAATGACTTCCTGGTTGGGTGAGTAAGAGGTGATTTCATCCTTCCAGCCAGGGCATTTCTCCAGAATTCTTTCTCTGGTTAAATTTCCCACTAATTCGACATCTGCGTATGAAAAGAGAAAAAGAAAAAGGACCAGAAAGAATAGGAAAGGAAGTTTTTTATCCATGAACGAATATCAAAAAGAAGCGGAGGCTTTATTTTTGGAGAGCTAGCGTCCTCCTTCTTCCTCCTCGAAATATTCAAGGACGATCCCGATTTCTTCGACTCCGGCTCCTCTTGCCACATCCATCATTTCGACGACTTGGTTAAAAGGAACTCTTGCGTCGGCCCTGATCAACATTGTTTTATGCTGGCGGGGGCCATAGATGTTCATCAATTGACTTTCAAGAAGGTCGCGTTCGTAAAAGTTCCTGTTGATGTCTACTTTTCCATCTTTGTGCAGAGTCAAAACGATAACGTCCGGGGCTGAAGCGGAGTCCGCTGTTGTCTCGGGAAGTTTTGCATCCATTCCTCTTTGAACTGATGGTGTG
>SMTZ1_10008013_pt1 | contig 10560 bp, 13 predicted proteins | sample DeeMarSWOR136_30_FD_25667 | JGI IMG/M metagenome (IMG submission 25667) | reverse complement strand
GGCTGTGGCAATATTGGCCGGATGACCGCCCGAAAGGCGCAGTGTTTCGGCTTGAGGATTTTGGGCTACGACCCCTATGTGGATAAATCACTGGCCGTCGAGTACGGCATAGCTCTGGTTGGCCTTCCTGACCTGCTTAAAGAGTCGGACTTTGTCTCTGTCCATACCCCTCTGAACAATGAGACCCGGCATCTGATTGGCGAAAAGGAATTCAGGCAGATGAAGCCGAGCGCCTATTTTATAAATACCGCGCGCGGTTCGGTAGTCGATGAGGTCGCACTCATCAAGGCATTAAATGAAAAATGGATTGCTGGTGCTGGTCTGGATGTTTTCGAACAGGAGCCGGTGGCTCCGGACAATCCCTTGCTCAGGATGGACAACGTTGTGGTCACCCCTCACTCAGCTTCTTATTCTGATGCCTCTTTCCAGCGCCTTAGAACCTGCGTTGGGCAGGAGGCCGCCAGAGTTCTCAGCGGAAAGTGGCCCAGGAATGTGGTAAACAAAACAGTCAAACCTAAAGTTAGTCTGGTGAAGGAGGATTAAAGTGGAACCTCTATCTGAAGCAGAACTCCAGGCTTTAAGGGCCTGGCCGACACCGGCAATCTCCAATGCCATCGAGACCTTTGATGTTAGACCCAGGAACCAGGGCTTTATGCTGGGGATAAAGTGTATCTTTCCCGACCTGGGTCCGATGGTGGGTTATGCCTGCACGGCCACCATGCTTGCTGACCAGCCGGCAACCGAGAAAGACCGTGGTGCAACGCAGGCTCACTGGGACAACATCCTCGCGACCCCTGCCCCAAGAGTAACTGTAATCCATGACCTTGACCAGCCTCGGTGTATCGGTTCTCTCTGGGGAGAGGTAAACGCCAACGTCCACCGGGCTCTGGGCTGCCTCGGCGTGGTGACTGACGGTGGTGTCAGGGACCTGGATGAGGTCCACGAGCTGGGCTTCCGCTTCTTCGCCGCCGATGTCATCCCATCCCATGCCTACGTCCACATAGTGGATTCAGGTAACCCGGTAAAGGTGGGAGGTCTGGTAGTTAATAATGGCGACCTCATTCATGCCGACAAGCACGGCGTTGTTGTTATTCCTCATGAGATTGCTCGAGAAGTACCCGCCGCTTGTCAGAAAGTTGAGGACCGCGAGCGCAGGACTATCAATTTCTGCAAATCGCCGGATTTTAATGTTGAAGCGCTGAAAACGGGCAACTTTTAGGAAAGAGGGAGGCTAAAGATGAAAAAAAATCGTCTCAGGGAGCTCTTGAATGAAGACAAGCCGACTTTGGGTACCCATGTCATTGCCCCCTGGCCGGGGATTATAGAGGTAATCGGTCATTCCGGTGCCTTCGATTATATAGAGTATGTCGGGGAATATTCCCCGTTTAGTTTGGAGATTCTGGATAATATCGGCCGTGCCATTGAGCTTTTCCCCGGCATGTCCTCGATGATGAAGGTGGAGGAGCAGACAAGGGGATTTATCGCCACCAGGGCGATAGATGCCGGCATCCAGAATGTGCTCTTCACCGATTGCCGCTCCGCCGATGAGGTCAGGGAGTGCATCCGCCTCGTCAGACCGGAAACGCCTGAAGCTGGTGGTACCCACGGCGCTGGAATGCGGCGCAACGTTGGCTATGTCCTTGAGTCCGGTTCAGAGGCATGGGTTAACACGATGAATGAAGTCGTCGTGGCTATTATGGTCGAGAAAAAAGGCGCTGTTGAAGAACTGGAAGAGATACTCTCGGTCAAAGGCGTCGATATGGTTCAGTTCGGCCCCGCTGATTACTCGGTAAGCATAGGCAGGCCCGGCCAGGGACGGACTCCTGAGGTACAGAAAGTGCATCGGGATATGATAGAGTTAGCTATTAAGAAAGGCGTAGCCCCCAGGGTAGAGGTAGCCAGTTTTGAACAGGCAAAACCATTCGTCGAAATGGGGGTACGTCATTTCTGTATTGGATGGGACCTGGTGACAATATATGGGTGGTGCCGACAGCAGCAAGAAGGCATGCGGGAACTGCTCGCCTCGGTATAGCCGGGTTCTTTGGAATGTAGTAAATATTAGTCTAGAGGACAAAAGATGGCGGGACCGAAGGTATTTATCACTCGTAAGATAGCTCAGGAGGCACTGGACATGATTGACCAGGCCACCGAGATGGAGGTATGGCCTGATGAATTGCCCCCTCAACATGACGTGCTTGTCAAAAAAGCCGCTGACGTCGAAGGTCTCCTGACGTTGCTGACCGACCGTATAGATTCGGCACTCATGGATGCCGCCCCCGATTTAAAGGTTATCAGTAACCTGGCTGTGGGACACGATAACATTGACGTTGCTGAAGCGACTAAGCGTGGCATCGTTGTCGGCAACACCCCCGGAGTGCTCACCGAAACAACCGCCGACCTTGCTTTCGCCCTGCTTATGGCTGCCGCCAGGCGGCTGGTTGAGGCTGATAGCTATACCAGGAAGGGACTGTGGAAGACATGGGGACCCGGCATACTGTTGGGTCAGGATATTCACAACGCTACCCTGGGTATTGTTGGTCTTGGTCGTATTGGTGCTGAGGTAGCCCGGCGGGCTAGAGGCTTCAATATGAAGGTGCTTTATCATGACACCAGACGACTGAGTAGAAGGAAGGAAAGGTTGCTTGGTGTAGAGTTTGTCCTCGGTCTGCCGGAACTGCTTTCTGCCTCTGATTTCGTTACATTGCATGTGCCGCTGACTCCTCAGACCAGACACATGATTAGCACCATTGAATTTGCCATAATGAAGCCAACAGCCGTCCTTATTAATACATCACGCGGCTCTGTCGTTAATCAAAAGGCGCTTTACGAGGCACTCAAATCGCGTCAGATTTTTGCCGCCGGCTTGGATGTCACCGAGGTTGAGCCGATACCCCCCGACGACCCTTTACTTACTCTTGATAACCTGATTATATTGCCTCATATCGGTAGTGCCAGTGTTGCTACCAGGAAGAATATGGCACTGATGGCTGCTGAAAACCTGCTGGCTGGATTGCGCGGTGAAGTTCCCCCGGATTGCGTCAATCCCGAAGCTCTTTGGGGATGAACTCTGTTGGCTGTTAGCGGTTTGACAATGAAATTGCGGAATATCTTTTAATCAGCCGGGATATTCTATAATCTCTTCAGTGGTGCGAATATCGCTTTGTTCGGTGTCAGTATAAAAACTTTCGAATGTTTATACCAGGCTCAGTTCTCTAAGCCTGAACCACATTGTCGATTTTGGTACTTCGAAGGTTTCTGCCATCTTATCAATATGTTCCACCTCCGCCCATTTCACCCTTACCCACTCTCTGGGCATCAGAACGCACATGGAAAAGTAATCGGCTAGTAGCTCATTGAAAGAACCTTGCTTGGACCCTCTCTTCTCAAATGCAGGGGTAGAATTACAGCAGCAATGGGCAAGAATATGGAATGCTTCGTGGAACAGAGTCAGTTTGTTCCTGGCTGAAGAGCAATGGTCGGCAAGCTGTATTAGCCATACATCGTTGAGCCGCCAGATGGCAGCATGGCAGGCTTTTAAGCGCAGTACCCGGACTTCTACTGGTCGCTTCTCGTCGGCGAGCGAGATGAGTTCGATTGGTATCGGTAGGGAGCTTATATTTCCCTTCTTGAGTAACTTCTCGGCTAGTTTTTCAACGACCGGGAATATCATTCCATCCCGAGGTTCCCTGAAATCATAGCTCGTTGGATCAAATTGGTCGTCGCTATCAAGAAGCTGTCTTAGTTTGTCACTGTGGTCGTCGGCGCACCAGTTACCCGTCCGCCTGGCCTCACATTCGTTTATAACAGGACAGTGCATGCCATCGCCGCTGCATACGTAGGACCATAATTTTGATTCCCATTTATGATTCTGCCCTACCATTTCTTCTGTCCCTCCGTCGCTCGATCAGGTCTTCAATCATGGTAATTACGTCCTCATCAAGCTCGTTGGGATACTTCCGTTGCGCATATTCACGAAACTCGGGCCACTCGGCAGGTACTGATTCGGTCATTTGTGGTAGGTGACCGACTAAGGAGAGTATCTTCTCTATAGGCACACCGCTGTACTCAGCTAGCTTTATGCAACTGGCGACAGTTGGAATATCTTTGCCCGAAAGCCAGCGACCGATAGTCGGATGGCTTAGTCCCAGGTCGGCTGCCAGTTGACTGCGCAATCGTTTCCGCCGCTTCATCAGTTTTGATAAGAATGTTATGAACTTTTCTTCTTTTTCTTTCATGGTTTATATATTAGCAGAAATAGGCTCTGGATTTCAACACCTCACACGGATAAGTCTACCCACAGACTTTTATTAATAATTATATATATTTAGCGGTCATTCCACCCTTTTCCGTATGGATAGGCTAGGTTGTAAGCCCACCGTCAACCACGATAGTCTGCCCTGTAATATAGCTGGCGGCATCAGAAGCGAGAAAAACGGCCACGTTTGCAATCTCGTTCGGCTGAGCTATGCGCTGCATTGGTAACAGAGGTTCCAGCAGCCCCTGTACCTCGGGATTGTCCCATAATGGTCTGGTTAGCTCGGTCTGGACCCCGCCGGGAGCAATGGCATTGATACGTATATTATGCGGGGACAGGTCCCAGGCTAGCCCTTTGGTCAGCATGATTAGACCTGCTTTTGCAACGCCATAGGTGTTACTTCTCCTCGGGTACGGGTTCCTCACCAGCCCCTCTACCGATGATATATTGATAATGTTGCCTGTTTTGCGTTCTATCATTCCCTTGCTTACCGCCTGGCAGCAGAGGAAGCAGCCCTTGAGGTTGGTATCGATAACCCTGTTCCACATCTCTTCATCAATCTCAAGCAGACCGCCGCCGTCACCGATAGCCGCGTTGTTTACCAGAATATCAATGGCACCGAACTTGTCCATGGCACTTTGCACCAGACTATCGACCTCAGTCTTTTTGGATACATCGGTCTGGATTGCCAGCGAACGCCGCCCGAGCTTGCGTATTTCCTCGGCTACCGCCTCCAGCTCACCGCCCTCAATCACGCAGTCGCAGACGACCACGTCGGCACCGGCCTCGGCAAAAGCAATCGCAATCGCCCTGCCTATACCCCTCCTTGCCCCGGTAACAATCGCCACCTTGTCTTTTAATGGGGACGTCGGTATGCTCATTATTCAACCCCTTTACACTGCTGCTAGGTGCTACTTGATCTCCGTCGGTGAAAGCTCGCCTCCTATTGGTGTTTCGCCCAGCTCTATACGGAATCCCACCTTCTCCTCACTGCCTATCATGTGGACTGGTGCCTGGTCTGGACGGAAGCTGGCACCCTCGGGAAGGAGCTTGGCTAGCCCGTCCCAGTCAATGGGAAACTGTAGCAGCACCGGCGCTCCCTCGGCTTCTAGCGCCTTCACTGCTTCCTCCATATTTTCCACCGTGAAGGTAAGATTGTGCACCCCTGGCCCCTTCTGCTTCAGATGGTCTGACCACAGGTTTCCCTCCACCTTCGGCTCTATGAACTGCAGGACTGCACCGCCGAGCTCTACGTGGACAACATGAGCTGCCGGGCTGTCCAGTAGGCTGGCAAATCCCAGTTGTGTCTTCTCGGCACCGAAAACCTTGTTGAGGAATCGGTACGCCTCCTCCGCATCACGTACCACAATCTCGATGTGAACCAGCGGCGATACCTTTACTGACATTTTGCACCTTCCTTATTTTATTCACCATCAGGTCAATGTACTGACCGGTATTGTCCTTTAGCTGTCGTCTCCGCTCAGGAACTCTGGCTGTTGATAAGCAGGGTCAGGGTAGCTGTAGAAGCCCTTTCCTGTTTTCATGCCCAGGTCGCCCCTCTCTATATAGGGACGCAGGTAGTCCGCCGCCTGCTTTAGGGCAAATTCTTCGCTCTCCAGTCCCCCGCCGCTGGCCGCATCCATGATAACGTTTAACCCGATAGCATCCATTATGCCGAACGGCCCGGCCGCTTGCCTGGTAACCAGCATGTATGCCCGGTCCACATCCTCCGGCTCGGCATAACCACCCAGTACCAGCTCCCAGGCGGCTCCCAGAATACCGCCTAGGATAGTATTATAAAGATATCCCCCCTTTTCCTTCTTCATCACCATGGGTACTTCACCGATGCTTCTGGCGAAACGCTTCAGTATGTCCACCGTCTCATCGGAAGTCCGCGGTCCCCTCATGATATCAACCAGCGACCCCAGCCCGCCGTGAAAGTGCATGGCGGCAAACTTGTCACCACGGCCTACGGCGTCCTCTATATCGGACACCAGCAGGCTCGATGTATTTGTGGTCAGTATCGTATTGGGCGGGCACAGCTGGTCGAATTGGGCGTGCACCTTTCGTTTCAGCTCGACTACCTCGAAGACCGATTCGCTTACAAGGTCGGCTTTTTCGGCCGCTTTCTCGGGGTCTGCCGTGAAGGTGATAAGCTTGAGCCCGCCATCGACCTCCTCTTGTTTGAGTCCCCCCATCATTATCATTCGTTCCACCATCTCCTTCTGTCGTTGTGGAGCTCGTTGTAGTGCCTCTTCCGAAGTATCGTAAACGGTGGTCTCATAACCACGAACGGCGCACATCAAAGAGATGCGACTGCCCATGGTTCCGGCACCGGCAACGCAGACCTTCTTTATCTCGTCAATTGGCATTTATCCCTCCCTCTAAAGAGCATACCGTAATAATCCCCGGTCTAATCAGTAGTATAGGTCTCGTCGGCATCTGTAAACGAATTTGAATAGGTTGGTAGACCGTTTGACTAGCCCTGTTGCTGGCGCTCCAGTTCCGCGCGGAATTTCTCGACATCTTGCCCGGTGGTTACATAGGCTCGCATCAGATTGAGGGCATCCTCGCTCTTCATCAGCTCCCGCATAAGCTCTGACTCCAGGGCTAGACCGTCCTCGAGTGACATGCTCATGCCTTCAATGATGGCCTGTCTGATGTGGTGGACCGCCAGTGGTGGCCTCGCTGCAATCTCCTTGGCGAAAGCGATTGTCTCCGGCATCAGTTGAAGCGGGTCGCAGGCTCTGGTAATTAGACCGATACGCTCCGCTTCATCAGCAAAAACACGCCTGCCTGTCAGTTGCAGCTCTAGCGATTTTGCTATACCGATAAGCCGGGGCATGCGTTGTGTCCCCCCACCGCCGGCAAGTATGCCAACGCCTACCTCTGGCTGGGCTATTGATGCGTTGCGCGCCATGAAGCGAAAGTCAAGGCTCAATACAAATTCACAGCCGAAGCCGGCGGTAGGTGCATTGATGGCCGCTATAACCGGCTTGGAGCCGCGCCGGAAACCGACACGTCGTGGCGGTGGTTCCTGGGCTGCCTGTTCTAGTAGGGCCTCTCCTGTATTGACCAGATTCGATACGTCCCAGTGCTGGATAAACACGTCGGGTAGGGCACTGGTGAAAATACCCACCCGGAGCTCACCATCCTTAATTAAGTCCTCCTGGAGCTGTATTAGCTCGCCTATCATCTCCGGGTTCCCCAGGTTCTGCGGCGGGTTATAGTATTTACATATAACAACCGGCCCGTCTCTCTCGACCTGAAATAGTTTTGGTTCTCCTGCCATCTTAGTCCCCTTTCATCTTGTACTTAATTTATCTTCTCTGCGCTCTATCGTTTATGAATATTGGCACAAGCATTCCTCCGCTGTCAAGCGTATTTGCCCTTGGAATTTCGTCTGGTTTAAGCAACCGTTCCTCAGTTTTCACTTCAAAATAGTTGCATACTCGGAGCCTGAAATAACAGCACAAAAAAGGGTCATTGAATCCGGTTATATACTATGGGAAAACAGAAAACGAAATATCTTGAGTAAAACAAAAGTGCCCGGTATTCTTAATAAGCTTTTTGGAGAAAATACCCGGGCACAGAATAATGTTAGGCTTGTGTGACCTGATTTAAAATATGACTCGCCAGAGCAGGCGTAGACTAATGTTCTCGACCACCCCTCATCCCACCTGCCAGGGTGGGTTTGTTCTTGAAATCAGCCAGGTCTTTTAGCTCACGCCGGAAAGAGCATTGCAGACACTGCTCGTACCAGCCGTCCATATCCTGGGAAATAAAAAGGTCGCCCGCACATCGGGGACAGCCCTTTAGCTTCCAGTTAACCATATCTATTACCCCCTCACCCCGGTTCTGCTTTTGTCTAGCCTTAGATATTTTAGGCGTAGATAAAGGCAGTGTCTGTGATTTTTGTCTCATTGCAGCAGTGGTGATGGGGCATAAAGCGGTTACAGGACTGAAAAGATGTAAGGTGGAAATTTATCTATTTGGTGAATGAAAGCGGTTTTCTCGGCTGCGGTTCCCGGGAACTACTCGATGACTATTTCAAAGGAGCAGCTGATGGCTCCTGTGGGGCAGACGTCCTCGCATAATGTACACCAGCGGGTGCATTGTCGGCACTCTTTCTTTTCGATAATGGTAACGACGTTATTGACCATAACTATAGCCTCGCATCTGCATACGGTTATGCATAACCCGCACTGGTCGCACTTTTCCTGGTCTATTACTGGTATCTCAGCCAATATATATTTCTCCCTTATCCTCTTATAGTTTAAGCCTCAGTTGATTATTAGTCTGTAACCTTTGTCTCAAGAAGGTACCGCTACCATCTCCCTGAGAGCCTCCTTATCGGTAATTACAACGCGGTGTCGCTCCAGCCTGACAAACCCTTCTTCTTCTAGGGCTTTCAGCGACCTGGCAACCACCTCCCGGGCAGTCCCCGCCATAGCCGCCATTTCCTGCTGGGTTAATCTCGGATTGGGACCCGACCCGTCACTGGTGTGTTCCAGTAGTATCTTGGCCACCCTGCCGATAACGTGCTTGAATGATAGGTCTTCCACGAGCGAAACAAGCTGGCGTACTCTGTCTGCTAGCACCCTGATAATATTAAGTGATACCTGCGGGTAATCGCGGAGTATTGTCTTCAAATCGTTCTTACTTATCCCGTATAAAACCACCGGCCCCATAGCCTCGGCACTGGCTGGATTTGTCTCACCGTCAAAGACGGGCACATCGTTGAAGGATTCGCCGGGACGCACCAGGTTGAGAATCTGCTCCTTGCCCTCAGCCGACGTCTTGAATACCTTCACCACGCCGGAAACCACGAAAAACAGTGCCTCTGCCGGCTCGTCCTCAAACGCGATTACCTCACCCCGTTGATATGTTTTCTCGAAGATGGACTGCTTGATTGAATCGAGCTCGGCACGGCTCAGTCCTGAGAAATACGGGATAGATTCTAGAAAAGCTACCTCTATGGCCATGTTATATAAATCGGCTACTCGCTCTCTTTATAACTTCGTTTTGATTATACCAGCATCCAGCGAAGGCTGGCAAAGACGGCACCGTGATTGAAAATATATTTAAATGTAACATAATTGTCATAATATTGGTATAATAATTGGGTGAGTATGTATATACCAACGGATAGAAAAGGGGGTTATCATGGCAAAGAGATATTTTATGGTTGTTATCGTTCTTCTATTGGCATCATTATTGGTAGTCGGTTGCGGTGTACCGCAGCAGGACTACGACACCGCACTTTTTGAAGCACAAGCCGCTAAGTCTCAGGCGTCATCTTTGCAGAGTGAGCTTAGTACGGCAAGAACTGACCTGGATACAGCCCGGAGCGAGATTGATGAACTGCAGGCAGACCTCGATACGGCAGAAAGCGACCTTGCCGAAGCACAGGATCAGATCTCGTCGTTGACGGGTCAGGTATCGTCTTTACAGACTAATGTCTCATCACTACGGGATGAAATCTCGTCCCTGGAAGATAGCTTGGCTTCGGCAGAAGCACTGATTGCCGCCAGACAGGCTCAGGTCCTTGACCAGATTACCGAGCCATTCTGGAGCAGTGGATTCCACTACATCGGCCCGACCAACCAGGCAGAGCAGTCCTTTATCTCGAAATACGCGGTTATCACGGCTGTTGAGGTCAAGATACTGACTGCTAGCCCGGATCGGGGTAACGACTCAATAACTATGAAGATTCTGGACACCAGCGACAGTGTTTATGCATCTGTAGTCTTGGATGTTGCTTCAGGTTATGATGGCTGGCTTGAGTTTGAAATCAATGGGGGAGTACAGGTCCCGGTAAACACCACGCTGATCATACGCCTTGAGGATGGTGGAAATAGCGTTTTTGGTTGGAAACTGGTTGCGGGTAACCCGTATACTTCCGGTTCCACTATTATCAGAGGCTTACCGGAAGATAGTGATTTTCTATTCAGAACATACGGCATGCCCGCACAGTAGAACACTGAGCTGGCACCCTGGAAAATATAACAGCATGTATATGCAATCAAGCACCTGTTGATTGTAGATATCATCGTATTCTGTAGCCTGCGTTGACCTCCTCATCGTCACCGGTCAATAGCTCGTGTGCCTCCACTAATGCCTGTGCCCTCAATCGCCCTTTGACCGGTACCTCATGTCGCTCAGGCAGTACGGCCCTCTCTACTCGTGGCTTTACCTGACGCAAAGTACTTCCGTCAGTTGGCATCCATTCAAACACGACAAAAGTCACATACACGGTCTATCTCTTGACTTAAAATATTTAATAGGTCAAGGAAGTGAGACCT
>SMTZ1_10013881_pt1 | contig 10562 bp, 4 predicted proteins | sample DeeMarSWOR136_30_FD_25667 | JGI IMG/M metagenome (IMG submission 25667) | reverse complement strand
CGTTACGCCTTTGGCCACGATGCCGTAACCACGCCGCCTTGTCACCTCACCGACCGCCAGTGCGACGAGTCCACCAATAGCGGCTATAATCACCCTGCCCAACGGGCCTATCCAATTATTGTCATAAGCATACTTGAGGAAAAATCCTACCGAAAAGACAACGGCAATGACACCTGCGATAAGAATCCACCGTGTACCTATCCTTTGTTCGAGCGTAAGCGTGCCGACCTTTATGCCCGGCTCGACCTTCTTTGGCTCTTCGGCTTTAGCTGCCTCTACTTTCGGGGCCTCGGCTTTTGGTGCTGTTACGACCTCTTCCGGCCGTTTCTCTTTTCTTACCTCGGCCGGCTTCTCGGGTACTACCGCCGGCTTTGGAACTTCCTCCTTTCTCACCGGTCTCTCTACTCTCAGACGCTCACTTTCCAGCAATTTTGACTTGTTTAATGCGATGATGCTGATGATTAGCGCAGCCGGCCCGCATAGAAGACAGAAAATAGCCATCAGAACCAGAAGAATGATAAAACCTTCCATTTGCTCCACTCCTTAAACAGGTTTTACTACGTTTTCATTTCTATCGAACTCATTTCGCAAATTTGCAATAGAATAAGGCAACTATCACGTGCCATCAACCTTTTTCTTTTTAGCCTTACAGTCGCAGATTGTAATAGATTAAATTATGAGTGGAAGTGTTGACAGGGATTATCTCATTTGTGTGAAGATAGGTAAGATATCCTTAGGATTCTTGCAATTCTTCTTTCGGACGGGTTTTCCATCTGCGGTGCAGCCACCAGTACTGGGTCGGGTCTTCGCGTACGAAATCCTCGATTGCTTTGGTGTATTCGGTCGTGATCCACTTCAGCGGGTCTTCCTTATCCGCCCACTCTTCGGGCATAATAATCCTGTTGACACCAATCTCGAAGAAAAAGCGATTATCAACCCTTCTGCTGTAGCCCACCCCAATTGGTGTGTTCGTAGTTATGGCGAGCAGGCCTATACTTTTGTAGGTACTGGCCTTTCGGCCGAAGAAATCGACGAATATCCCTTTTTTGCCTGCATCCTGGTCGACAATAAAACAGACCGTTGCACCGCCGGCGAGCAAGTCTATCATAATCCCGGCGGCGCCTTTCTTATCGATGATCTTTTGCCCTACCCGCTGACGTACACCATACAAGTAGCTGCTGATGAACTTGTTGTCCAACGGCCGAGCGATGCTGTAAATGTTATAACCGAACAGTCCCAGCATATAGCCTATTATTTCAAAGTTACTGTAATGGCCTGCGATCATAATCATGCCTTTGCCTTCTTTCATCATCCACTTGGCCCTTTCAGTAGTTTTGAAGCGTGAATAATGCCGCCAGTTATTTTTTTTCACCAGCCTCGGAGTAAAGAGCACATCAATCGTCAGCATTACAATATGTTCGAAACTTCTTTTTCCCGTCTGCCAAATCCATTCTTCGCTTTTTTCAGGGAAGCCGGCGCGAAGATTATCCAGGGCTCGTTTTCGGCCTCGATGATAGTATTTCCATAACAATCGGCCGAGGAAGCAGGCGGTGTTTAGATTGGTCTCGACATCAAAGAGGTAAAGGAAAAGGATAAGAATCCGCAGCGCAATATATGCCAGCCAATCTATAAATGGATTGTGTTTTTTCTTTTTTTTCTTTCGTGGGGCGGATTCAGTCATATACAACGATTTTAAGCTAAAAAAATGCCTTGTCAAGTTTGAGAATTCGTGACACGTCCATGAAAAAAATGAGATGTTGAGAGAAGGAGAATGAATATGTATTCTTGAGTTTGAAATGGGAGATTCGCTAAGATTTTCATATTATTTTTCTTGACAGGGGGACGACAGGGCGTATAATGATACCGGTTTATGAGAGTGGTGTATCATGAAGAGGTGCACGTTAGCCATCTCAAATTCTCATATTATGTCAGGGGGCAATGGTGTGCGGTTTGCGCGCTATACAATAACCACATTTATTGAAAGGTAAGGAAGATGAAAAAGAAAAGAAGTTTTCTCAATTTTGGTATTTTGTCTCTAATAGTGTGCATGGCTGGTTTCAGCCTGCCGCTTCGGGCCGTGACGTACCGTGTGGACGATGACGGCGGTCAGGATTTTACGAGCATCCAGGATGCAATCGACGCCGCTTCTGCCAGTGACATAGTCTATGTCTATCCCGGCACGTATCAGGAGCAGGTGACGATGAAAGACGAAGTATCCTTGCTGGGATATTCACCGCATGTGACTACGATTGACGGTCAGCAGCTTTATGAGCACGTTGTTTCCTACAATGGTACGGTGGGTGCGACGCTGGCGGGCTTTCGTATTAAGAACTCCATGCCGTCGGCCGGAGCGGGGACGTGGCATCATTCCGGCATCTATGTCCAGAACGGCCCGTTAATGATTCGCAACAATATCATTGAGGACAACCACGGCGGTATCGCGGTTCTCTCCGGTGGAAATCCGCAAATCATTAACAACACGATTGCGGACAATTCGAACGGGATTATCTTCGAGGGCCGATTGGCGATAGAAGCGCCGGCAAAAAGTGTGGTAATCATCTACAATACAGACAAGGTGTCCGCAGACATTTATAGGATGCTTTTCGAAGCCAATGGGATTATTGTTGCCACGGACGATACCGGTTCTCTTGGGAACTGGGGGACAAAGGAGGCCGTCGCGGCGATAGTCAACTCTCGGGTATATGTATTAGGCATTGGAGAAGGTGGTGCATCGCTGTTTACTCAGATGAAGCTTTCTATCAACTACGGCAATGGAATGTTTGTGCAAACCGACAGCATGTATGTCGTAAATACCGGACACCCGATCTTCCAGAAGCCGAAGGTGATCACGATTCCCCCCAGCAAAATCCTTCAACTGTATGATCGTGTCGGCTCCGCGCAAGCGGAGTATGCACCCTCTCTCAACCCGGGAGTTGCCCTGATTGGAAGGGCTCCACAGTGGCCGGATCATTATCCGCTGGTCGGCGAGGAAGGTCACTATCTCTGGGGCTATCGGGACACACCGGACCACCTTACAAAGGTTGGGCAGGACCTGCTTATCAATATCGTTCGGGATAGAATTACCCGCTGTTATTACCTGCCCCCGCCTGTGCTTGTTCCTTTGTATTCGGAACCTGTCGGCTCAGGCACGAGCAGGTACTTTTTCCGCGTTGAGAACTGGTATCAGTATCGTGATGAAATCTTTGAGGAGTCTCCTGATCTTCCTCCGTGCGGAGGTAATCCAAACGCCTCGCGGACTTGGGTGGAGTTCTATGATATGCAGCAACAACATCTGTACGGTTTTTGTAACTACGATAAAGCTTCTGACATGCTGGGACTCTGGGTGACACTGCCGGACCCGCCGCCGCAGGTTTCGTTAGTGATTTGGGATCGTCGCTGTGGGGTCTCTGTTCAGTCGGGTTTTGTCACACCGCGTGAAGATCGATATTACTCACATACGATAATGAACAACATTATTGTGCAGAACATTAGCGGGATATTTTACTACAACTTCATCAATGACGGTCAAATTCTGTATAACGATGTCTGTGATAATTCTACGAACTACTTCAATAATGCTGTTGGGGGCTCCTTCGCTCCTCAGCCGGCCACAGGCGAGATAAGTGAGAATCCGTTATTTGAAGACACGACCAATTACTACCTTACGGATCCGTCACCGTGTAAGGATGCGGGTAATCCCTCGCCCATCTATCTGGATCCGGACGGGACGCGCAACGATATGGGTGTGTGGGGCGGCCCGGATTCCTCCGGACCCGGCTCCCACGTCGGCAGCGGATTTATATTCACGGCGGTAGGTAATATCCCGACGTCGGAAATCGTCCAGGACGATACTGATGATTCGCATGGTCTGGCCGTCGTTGATAATAACACGGCTTCGGACCTGGACATTCATGCGTATAAGGATTCTCCGTTCGGAGCATCACTGCGGATTTACGGATTGTTTGGAGATGATGATATAAGCGCTGGAGTGCGGTGGTATCAGATTCTCTATGCCCAATGGCCGGATGCGAATACTCCGCCGGATCCCTGTGATTATGAGCCGATTACTTCGAATCTGTACAAAGTCCAGTACATCCCGCAGTGGGACGGCTCCGTGCTGACTCAGAGAGTGCATCTCGGAACGAAGGTCATTCATGAGGTACCGGACCTGTATGAACTTACATACGACGGCTATTGGTCTCATATCGACCTGCGAGTGATCTGGTATACGACAAGTATGCCCAATGGAAAGTACACGCTTACCTATAAGGCCTATAGGCTTCACCCCACGATTCCGGACACTCTCCAGCAGTACTATCCGCTGAGCAATGACCTGGATCACCTGACATTGATACTGAACAACAGCGGTGTGGAAGCCCAGATTCACGATGTGCGATATGATCCATGCAGCCCGAACTGGGATCCGAACACCGATGGCGTTATTACAGGATGCAGCATTATCACACTTCAGAGTAAGACTGAGAACCTGCGGCTGAGAATCACGGCCCGCCATCCCGACGGCTACCTGCGATTGTGGATTCTGGATGCCTTGTACGGCAAGAATCAGTATGCCGGCGTTATCGCATCAGAGGCGTATCCGGGCACGATCCCACCGGATGACTGGGAAGGCGTTGTCGATGAGATCTTTGAGACCAAAGACGCCGCTTCCTTTGCCGACTGGGTGCGATGTGCTTATCAATTCCGCCTGCGGGCATATACGCGCGCGACGAATGGCCAGGATTACCTGTACCATTCACCTCCTATATATTATAGTCGCGAGTACAGTGATCATTACTTCATTGACTTTACCTGCTCCTGGTGTGGTGGAGCGGATGTCAATCGCAGCGGCAGCGTTGACTTTTTTGACGTGGGTTTAATTGCAAATCACTGGCTGGAGGAATGCGCATCAACGTGTGAATAGCCGCCTGTGGTTGATACAAACTCAGAATGTCGGACGTGAGTAGACAAAACAAGGCTGGCAGTTGTTCTGGCTGCCAGCCTTGTTTCTTCAATCTCGACATGTTTTAGCTGGCGCTCGTTCCGTAAAGATTTAATAATATCATACCTGATAGCCATGAGGCGGCGAGTTTGCAATACCAAGAGTCATTAGGATTGCCGGGAAAATCCCTGCGGCCCTTTTTTCATATCCGCATTTATATGAGGATTCTTATTGCAAAGAAGTGAATAGTTATTTACATTGTCGGAGGCTTGTAGTATAGGGCCCGGAATTTCTACAATTGGCAGGGAATACCCGTAGAAAGGACCAAAGATGAAGATATTTATTCGACTCGCACTCACTACAGCGTTCTTTTGTTTGCCTTTTATGCAGGTGGGGTGTTTGGAGCCATCTAAAAGTGGCATTATCAGCAGCGACGAGGGTTTTGGGCCGGCCACGCCGTCGACAGTTTACAAAAAATCGGTTACGGAATCCGCCCGGGACATTCCCATAGCTTATGATGTGGATGTAGTAGTTGTCGGCGGCTCGACGGGCGGCGTTGTTGCCGCCGTGGAAGCTGCGAGGGAAGGTGCGAAAGTATTTCTTGCGACATCCCGACCTTACCTTGGAGAAGATATTTGCGGAACGTACAGGCTTTGGCTTGAGCCGGGTGAGGAACCGAAATCACCGCTTGCGAAGAAGATTTTTGCGGAAGCGGCTGTTGCGCCTTCGGTGGGCAAGGGAGTTGCCTTTACCTATAAAGCCGACAGGCCATCCGCCGGTGTTCATAAGGATACACCGACGCCATCGCTGCTTACCGACGGGAAGTGGAGCAGTGCTCCTTCCCAAAGCGTACAATACGACGGCGACGTAACCATTACCGCAGAACTAGGCAGGGAGCATGGCTTCCAAAGAGTACATGTGCTTGTTTATCAGCGAGACAACGACTTCGAAGTGGAAAGTGTGACGGTTTCTGTTAGTGATGACTTGCAGGAGTGGAGAGAAGTTGCAGTCATCAAAAATGAGAAGCTTGGTACGGGTTCGTTTGAAGAGTCGGTGATTGACCTTTCGGCACCGGTGAAGGGGAAGGCCCGCTATGTAAGGTTGTTTGTTAAAAAAAGTGAAAACGTCGAAAGAATCCTGTTAGGTGAAATAGTGCTGGAACAGGAGGGGGTGACTGTCGAATCAAGCGAAAGGCCTCGCATCCCTCCGACACCAATGCAAGTCAAGCGGGCGCTGGATGAGGCACTGATCGAGGCGGAAGTGCAGTTTTTGTACGGCTGTTATGTGACGGATGTGCTTGGCGATGGAGCGGGCAATCCAGCAGGAATTGTCATGGTCAACCGTTCAGGGCGTCAGGCCGTGAAGGCAAAGGTCATTATCGATGCTACGCAGCGGGCGACGGTTGCGAGACTGGCCGGTGCGAGTTTTCGATCTTATCCTGCCGGGATGCAAAGCTTCAAACATATAGCAGTTGGCGGCGAGGTCCAAACCGGCGAGGGCATCCGGGCACGAAAGATGCCCATGCCAATCACAGGACGAGATGTTATCGAATATACACTTGAGATTCCAATGAAGAATGGTTCCTTTGCGTCTTTTGCTGAGGCAGAGCAAGTGGTACTCGATAGAACCTGGCATCCAAGACAGACGGATGTGACAGAGACGCTTTTCCAGGTGCCGCCAGATCCGATGAAGGGGAAGAAAAGCCTATCGGCCACCTGGCCTGGTGCGGAAAAGGTCAATCTGGATGTGTTCCGGCCAATGGGCACTAACCGTTTATATGTGCTTGGCGGCTGTGTGGATGTATTGCGCAGTGCGGCGGAGAAGCTAATGCGGCCTCTGGAGCTGATGGAAATGGGCGCCCGCATTGGCGCTGCGGCGGCTGCGCAGGCAAAGCGCACCGGCAAACTGGAGGACGTGGTATTCTCCGGTGAAACAGGTGTACCCGTGATATCAGGAGATACGCGGGAGAATCTAAGCTGGGTCGGTCGAGGGCAAAAGAAAGTCGCCACTATTCCTGCGAGTAAGAGAGCTGTGCCTGTATTCGGGGAGTATGATGTTGTGGTTATTGGCGGGGGGACAGGGGGGGCTCCGGCAGGGATTGCGGCGGGACGACAAGGGGCCAGAACGCTCGTGGTCGAATATCTTCACGGGCTCGGCGGAGTGGGTACACTCGGGCTTATCAGCAGTTACTATCACGGTAATCGGGTTGGTTTCACTACAGAAATGGATCAAGGTATTGCGGATTTAGGCGGTGAAGGGAAAGGCCCAAGTACAAGATGGAATCCCGAGTTGAAGAAAGAATGGTATCGACGTGAGATGCGCAAGGCAGGCGTGGATATCTGGTTCGGTGCGCTCGGCTGCGGCGCGTTTGTGGAAGAGGGACTAGTTAAGGGAGTTATCATTGCGACGCCGGAAGGGCGGGGCGTGGTGCTCGCGAAGGCGGTGGTCGACTCGACGGGTAATGCGGATATAGCGGCAGCAGCGGGGGCCGAGTGCATCTATACGGATGGTTCCAGTGTTGCGGTCCAGGGGGCCGGGCTTCCGCCGCGCAATATGGGGACAGGCTATACTAATACCGACTGGACATTCATAGACGATGGGGACATTATCGATACGTGGCGGGCATACATTGTCGCCAAGAAAAAGTACAAAAGCGCTTACGATTTGGGGCAGTTGATAGATACGCGTGAGAGACAGCGGATTGTCGGCGACTTTATGATGTCACCGCTTGATATTTTAAATGACCGGACTTATCCCGATACTGTTGTAATATCGAAAAGCGATTTCGATTCGCACGGATATACGATACATCCGGCGTTTTTGCTCAAACCTCCGGGCAGAAAGGACATTTTTGTAAATGTCCCGTATCGCTGCCTGCTGCCGGCTGGATTGGATGGTATTCTTGTAACGGGGCTGGGCATCAGCGCACATCGCGATGCTATGCCTGTTATACGTATGCAGGCGGACATCCAGAACCAGGGATACGCTGTGGGTGTCGCAGGGGCAATGGCGGCGAAGGGGAGTATAGGGGTACGTGATGTTGAAATCAGGGAACTTCAGATACACCTTGTCGAGAAAGGCAATCTGCCGGAGACTGTGCTTACGGATAAAGATTCCTTTCCGTTACCTCAGGAAGAGATTAAGAAGGCTGTTGAGCTTGTTGTCAATGATTACAATGATCTGGAGGTGCTGCTGACTCAGCCGACGAATGCGATGCCGCTTTTGCGGGATGCTTACAAAAGTGCCGAGACGACAGAAGCCCAGCTTGCTTACGCACGTATTTTGGGTATGCTGGGTGATGCGACAGGATCGGAGATTTTAATGGATGCAGTGGAGTCTACGGAGTGGGACAAGGGCTGGAACTTCACGGGTATGGGACAGTACGGCGCGAGCCTGAGCGCACTTGATAGTGCCATCATCGCTCTGGGCCGGACGCGTGATAAGCGGGGATTAGCTGCTATTCTAAATAAGGTCGGACAACTCAATGAGGAAAGCGAGTTCTCACACTGCCGGGCGGTGGCGATGGCACTTGAAACGATTGGTGACGTTACCGCCACACAGGCACTTGCTGATTTGCTGCAAAAGCCGGGCATAATGGGACACGCCTTTACTGAAATTAAGGATGCAATGCTGCGGACACCGCCGAATTCCAGTGACAACACGACACGAAACCACTCGCTGCGTGAGCTGATTCTGGCTCGTGCCTTGTACCGCTGTGGTGATTATGAGGGACTTGGAGAAAAGATATTGAAGGAATATGCGCGTGACCTTCGCGGGCACTATGCACGCCACGCGCAGGAAATACTTAATGAAAAGTAGAAGCAAACGGATGTACACAAATTTAAGGAGATATAGATATGGCAGGAGAATACAGATTTTCGTTTGGGCCGTGGAATATTCATGAAGGTGCGGATCCGTTTGGGCCGACGGTACGGGAAAGTGTCGAATTCGGCAAGAAGCTCAAGCTGTATAAAAAGCTGGGCTTCGACGGGGTGCAGTTTCACGATGACGATGCGGTGCCGGATATGGACAGCCTCAGTCCCGACCAGATAGTCAAAAAGGCCAAAGAAGTAAAGAGTATGCTTGACGGCGAAGGTCTTGTTGCGGAGTTCGTAGCACCGCGTTTGTGGGAGGATGAGCGGACCATCGACGGGGCCTATACGTCGAACGACCCATCCTGCAGGCAGTATGCGAAGGATCGCAGCCGGCGGATGCTCGATATTGTCGATGCGTTAGGTACGAAGCTGGTCGTTGTGTGGTACGCACGTGAAGGGACATATATTCGCGAGGCTAAGGACAGCAAGGTGGCGGTGGATCAAATTGCAGAGGCGCTCAATGATATGCTCAATTACAATATGGAAGTTAAGATTGCGATTGAGCCCAAGCCCAATGAGCCGATGGACCAGACTTACATACCGACAACCGGCCATGCTGTTGCTATCGGCTATCTTACGGACTTTCCCGAGCGGGTTGGTGTCAACATCGAAACGGCCCATGTCATTTTAGCTGGGCTGGATCCTTCGGATGAGATGGGATTTGCACTTGCTTATAATAAGCTGTTCAGCGTGCACCTCAACGACCAGAACGGGTTGAAATTCGATGAGGATAAGGCCTTCGGGGCTGTTGATTTGCGCAGGGCCTTCAACCAGGTGCGGATACTGGACGAGCACGACTACGGCAAGGACGGGCAGTTCGTGGGGCTGGATGTGAAGGCGATGCGGACACAAAAACAGGAAGTTGCCACGAAACATCTGTCCAACAGCAGGACAATCTTTCTGCGGATGGTCGAGCTTGTTCGAAGTCTTGATAAAGGAAAGGTCGAGAAACTCGTGCATCAGCGTGATTATGAAGAGCTGGATATGCTGATAGTCGACCATCTTATGGGTAAGTAGGAAAACAGGAAATACGGATATTTAAAATTGAGGGAAGAATGGCTGTAGATGTATTGGTTTTGAATACGGCAGTGGCGGATTTACGAAGTGAGGACTTCGAATTCGCGGACGAACTGGTGGGCAAGGGCGGACTGGCCAAGTGTCAAATTAAAGATATCCCCGACTACTCCCAGGGCAAGGTCAGAGAATGGATTGATAAGGGATTTGCGACGGCGGGCGGGCCCGGTAACTCGGCACCACTGATAGCACGTACGGGGCTTAAAGTTGCGCTGGGTGTGAACCTCGGTAAGGGTGACTACGGCGGCCTGGATGCGCAGGGGAGATTCTTTTATGATTTGATGACTGCGAACGGTATCGATATGTCGCAGACGCATATACATCCGACGTTACCCACGGGGACAACCTTTATTCACAGTACAACAGGTGATGACAGGGGCGGGATCGCGTACTTTCCCAGCGCCAATGATGATTTTGACTTTGAGATATTCAAGGGAGCCGTTGAGCGGTTAAAGCCGAATATAGTTTACTATATGTATTCGGGCCTTTCGGAAAGGGGTGATGCCAACGGTGGGCGTGATCTGGCAGAATTTATCAAATGGTGCCGGGGCAAGGGGGCTGTTACGATTGTCGATTGCCATACACTGACCGCTAATCCCCATGAGTTGATAAAGACCGGAAAGCCTGTAGAGCAGTACCATCTTTTGGAGCCGCTTCTGCCTGAGGTTGATTTA
>SMTZ1_10008009_pt1 | contig 10562 bp, 7 predicted proteins | sample DeeMarSWOR136_30_FD_25667 | JGI IMG/M metagenome (IMG submission 25667) | reverse complement strand
AAAGGTGTTTTCATACCCGGGTCAGGTGATCCCTTGTCTGATGCATACGAAGCTCTAAGGCGCAAGATGAACTTGTGGCCCATAAGGACTCCAAAAACCCCTGAAACTATGGAGATTTTAAAGATATTATTCACTCAAAAAGAAGCAGAATTTCTGGCACACACATTTTCAGCCCCTTACCAGGATGTGAAAACATCAGGACAAATTGCTGAAGAAACTGGGAAACCAGAAAAAGAGATAGTAGAAATTCTCGACAACCTGGCAAAAAAAGGGCTAGTATTCAGGTTCAAACACTGGAAGACTGGTGATATCTGCTATGCTTTACTGCCGATTGTACCTGGATTGTTTGAATTCTACTTTTCTGGATCAGCAGACTCAGAAGATAGGAAAAAAATAGCATCATTATTTGAAAAAAGCTACAAAGAAGGGTTAGCCATGGAGGCGGGTGCCAGCAACTATCCCTGGGGAAGAATTATCCCTGTTGAGAAAGCTTTAGAGGTTACCCAAGAGATTCTCCCTTTTGAAAAAGTTTCAGAATTTATTAAAACCTCCCACAAGATCGCAGTGATTCCCTGTGCCTGCAGGACGAAACATCCATGTGAGCATCCTGTAGAAGCGTGCATGGTCTTTGATAGTTCAGCAGACTTCATGGTAGACAGGGGAATAGGTACATATCTCACTGAAAAAGAAGCTCTATCCCTTTTAGAGAAGATGGAAAAAGAAGGGTTAGTACATACCACTATCAACTCCCAGAGAAGGCCCCAGTTCATCTGTAATTGCTGCACGTGCTCGTGTTTAATACTGCGGGGACTTACTGAGATGCACAACCCGAGAGCTTTTGCTAAATCAAACTTTGTGCCTTCAAAAGATGATGATGCCTGTACGTTATGCAGAACGTGTATTGAGGTGTGCCCCTTTGACTGTTACTACTACCACTGGGGGCACGATGACCAGCCTGAAAAGATAGGGTTTCTAGAAGAGCGGTGTATAGGCTGTGGATTGTGTGCGTACCATTGTCCTGCAGATGCTATAACACTGGTTAAGGTGAGAAATGAAGTACCTGAGCCAGGACCTCGTGAGGCCATGATGAGAGTTGAAAAGGAGAGAATCCATTAGATCTGGGATCAGAACTAATCCACACAAAAATGAAAAGTTTCATAAAGAAATATCTATCCGAGCAATTAAAATCAGTGCCCTTATTGTTTGAAACGTGGAAATTTCCATCTCTTCATAGTTTTGAAGTATCTTATCTTATCAGCCATCCAATTCTTCTAGAGACGTCCGAATCTTTGAAATTAACTGTTTAAAATCTTCTTTTTTCAACTTCTTTTCTCCAGATGGCTAGGGAGGGCTGCCCCAATTAGAATCATGTTCGTACCTGGGAATGATATGATAATGAAAATGCTTGATTACATTACCTAAAGATGCAAAATTGACTAAATCTGGCTGAAAGATTTTCTCGATCTCCCTACAGATTAGTAGCATTTCTCTATTTAGATGGAAAAAGAGTTCATAGTCAATCTGGTATTCTTTTCAAAATAGTAATTTCTAATTGTTCTCTACCCTCTTCAAAAACCTCAAAAACTTGTGCATCAAAACGAGAGGAAAGTACATCCACCAGCTCCTTCCTCACTATCAGGATGGCAGGTTCTCTAATGTACTCCCATATTCTGATTTTCCCCTCAATTTCTAAATACCCAACCTCATCATATACCAGAATCTCTCCCTTTCTCTTCAGACTCTCTATGATAAATTCCAAAGCTGCAGGATCAAAGTAAAATCCTCTAAATTTAAATCCAATACACTCTTTTGAGCACAATATCCTTTTTTCTCCTGTTTTTAAATCTTCCACATAGTATCCTTTGTCAAATCGTTCGCTTATAATACCATAGAAATCCCTTTTCGACTGGTCAATAATCTTTTTTAAAAGTGTTGTCTTCCCTATCCCTTTCTCACCTGTAATCAAGATCATACTGACCACCACAGTAGACACCCCAAAAGAATTAGCCACCCATAATCGTAGTACGAGAAAATGGATTCCTTCAAAAATGTCCTTTTTTTGTAAATGCCAAAACATCGGCCCTCCATAGAGAGTGTGAGGGCATCTGCCCGTTCTAGAGCAGAATGAATCCAGGGAAAGAACGTGTATTTAACCAGGTTAAAAACTGAGGATACACCCTCTAAATCTACCCCTCTGGCCATCTGTGCTTTCTTGATCACCATTGATTCTGAACTGAATAATGGAATTAACCTGAAGGTGAGGACCATGGTCATCCCATACCGGTATGGTAATCCTATCTTCATTAATGCGTGCGCAAACTCGTTGGGGTCTTCTTTGGAGAACAACATCCCTGAAAAGATGATGCCTAAAAATCGTAAAACAATCCTCAGCGAGTATTCTATCTTGTAGTATACATCCCCATGGATGAACACTGCATTGATACAAAAAATGAAGAGTGCAAACACGATGATGAACCTGCTAATTTTAAAATTTTTGATGTACAAAACAAAAGGAATAACAAAAAGCCCTGCCACCACCAAGATGTTATCAAATAAAAATAAGAGAGCGCAGTATGAAACTACAGTAATAAACTTAGTCAGAGGGTTCAAATTCATGTAATCTCCCTCCTTTCAATTCAAAAATTCGGTTGCAGAACGTTTTGGCAATAAAGGGATCGTGCAGCACAATGATGCAGGTAATCCCTTTTAATAAATCCATGATTTTCTGTACATTTTCGTAATCCTGCCCGATAAACGGTTCATCAAGCAGCATGACCTCTGGCGCATAAGAGAGTACTGAAATGATGTTCAACCTCCTTTTTTCACCGTAGGATAATTTGAATGGGTTACCATTTCTGTATGGGGCCAGATCCGATATTTCTAAAAGGTCATCAACATCTGAATTGATGCCAAAGTTTTTCGGGGCAAATGTAACTTCCTTATATACTGTGTTCTCAAATATTTGGTGATTTGGATTTTGAAAAATGATACCTATCTTTCTGGCAATGTCTGGCGTTTTCTTTTCTTTTATGCTCTCTCCCTTTAGGAGTACGTCCCCTTTATACTGCAAAAAATTCATGATACACATTAATAATGTAGTCTTCCCCGATCCATTAGAACCCATGATACCGACAATTTCCCCTTCTGATACAGTCAGATTAATACTATCCAATAATTTCTTATCATAAGAAAATTCAAGATCTTTCACCTCTAAAACAGGTTCTCCTGGCACACTTTTGTACCCATTATACACAATTTCTGAAGGGTTCTCTATTCTGTGTAACCTCCCCGAATTCATTTCATACAAGGTATCAGCATACTGGTAAATATGTTTCCACTTGTGTTCTATGACAAGTGCAGAAATGTCTGCTTTCCTCTTTATTCTTTTGATAACTCGCATGATCTCTTTTGTGGTTTCCACATCCAGATTGCTGGTAGGTTCGTCAAAAATGATCACATCAGGTTTCATTGCCAGAATAGAAGCTATAGCTATCTTCTGCTTTTCTCCTCCAGACAACGAGGTAGTATCCCTTTCTTTCAGATACTGCCCGGTGACAATACTTAAAGCCCAGTCGATTCTTCTTTCAATTTCTGATTTGGGCAAACATAAATTTTCCAGCCCGAAGGCGATCTCATCTTTGACATTCAGAGTACATATGTGGGATTCTGGATCTTGCTGCACTATCCCGATTTTCTGAGCTAATTCGTACAGATCAAAATCTTCACTCTTTCTGTTATCATACAAAATGTCTCCTTTGTGCTCCCCTGTATCTTTGAGAAACCCTGCAATAGTTAAAGCTAATGTAGATTTACCACTCCCACTTTTTCCTGTAATGACCACTAATTCTCTATCAATAGTACAGGTAATGTCTTTTAAGACCCATTCTGTATTGTATCGGAAGCTGTAGTTTCTAATTTCGATCATAGTACCACAATTTCTACAATGTCCCTCACCCAAAAACTGCCGTCATACCCTCTGGCTATTAACCGTCTCTCTTTGGTGATGATCAGATTTTCTAGAGCATCTATAAAAAAATCCACTGTGTACCCATCTCCTGCTGTTATTCTCACTGTTTTACCTTTTGGTCCTGCTCTTTCCAGTATAACTTGTAATGGTATACCTGTGTACTCAGTTTCTGGCTCGTACTTGTACTGTCCTACCATTTCTGCTGTAATAACAGTTTCATGTTGAGAAAAATCTCCATAAAAAAATGAAAAGGGGTTCTCCACATCTCCGTGCACTTCAATTTTTTCACTGGTTTTATAGACAAATGAGTAGTAGTAGACCCCTCCTATGAGAAGTATTCCAGAAAGAGCTAATGTAGAAATCTTTTTCATGCTGTACTCCTTTTCTTTTCCTTCTAAAACATTTAGTACATTATATCCGAAAACACCAGCAAAAGAAACTCCGGAAACGAATGCAATAGCTGCAATCAACACAAAGAAATGGATTGCACTGTAAGGAGCAAAGAACAACTGGAATACAAACACGTTAGCTGCAGTCGCAATCCCTCCTGATACAGCAAAAGTATACACATTCTTCTTTCTTAAAATGACAAACATGAAATCTGCAATCAATCCCTGGACACCACTCAATAAAATGACAAAGACTCCCAGTTTCCCCCCGGTAAAAAGCTCTGCCAGCCCTTTTAGTACACCTATGAGTGTGCATGTCCCTCCTTTTTTCACCAGTCCGTACCCTAATACTATCCAGAAAATGTGAAGTCCTGCTAAAATCTGTCCAGCACCGAAAGGGACACCCAGAAACCTGTTGACTACATTTCCTAAATAACCAATATATGTGGAGCTTACACCTCCTAAAGCAGATATGATAGCAATTCTAACGAGATCATTCGTTTTAAAGTAGTATGTCATACACTCACCACAGTATAGGTTATGTTGTCTCCCACTTCTATTATGACGTAGTGGTTAAACCCTCCCCGGGTCAAAGGTGCTCCCCCACCCCCTGAGATGATAATTATGGTTGAACCTATGTTCTCTTGGTAAAATGCGTGAATGTGTGAGCAGAGCACGTAATCCACCTCATATTTGAGGACAATCTCTATGAATTCATCCGGGTTGAGCATGCAATAGGTCCCTTCTGGATCAATGGGCGGCACATGGAGACAGACAAATGTGTACTCAAATCCTTTTTTGAGCTGTTCTTCCAAGAAGTTGAGCTGGGATTCATCTAGAATTTTTTTTGAATTGTCCAGGACTACGAATAGACTGTTCTTGTAGGTGAATGCATAGACACGCTCTCCCAGGTGCTGTTCGTAATATACAGAATCGTCATGGTTTCCGCACACGTAGAACAAAGGTGGGTTCAAAGCAGATGAAACCTTTTCAAATTCTTCAAAATTTTCTGGAGTTCCTTCCACCACAAAATCCCCACCACCAATTACGAACAAGGGATTTTCATGGTTTATTTTCTGTATCATAGTTTTAAATACTTCTGGTTGATTTTTCCCACTAGCTGGTCTGTTATCACCAAAGAATACAAAAGTATAAGGGTATGAATCTTCCAAAATTTCTTCTCCATCATAGACAGGGTACTCTTTTTCATCGTGTACAGTGTACAGTACATAGTAAAGCACTGCAAGAACCAGTACACAGACTACAACAATCAGCATGTATCGTTTGTTCATCGATATGTTCATGCGGACATAACGTATATAAATGTTGTGGAGAGTAAGAGATGTTATCCGGGCTTGCTTTAAATTCTGCAGATGAAAAAAGGTAATCTCTTGCTGCACGTATTGACCAGATCTATAAGTGAAAAACTCCTTCTCCAGCCCAGTTGATCCAGGATACTCGTATCCATTCAAAATCTGAAAAAGATAAAATTCGCCTCTTTTAACAGTTTCTATTTATATTCTTTCAAATTTCTACTCATGAAGTTTTTAGTCACTCCCAGGTCCAAACTTTTCTATCGAATTATTCGACACAGCATAACAAACACTAAACGAAACCTTTATAAATGCTGAGGATACATATATAATGAGACTGCACATGAAGGTCTTTTTCTCTGCACTGCGGAGAAATGAGAGATCGTGTGGCTCGCCAAAAAAAATCGGTAAGGAGGTGAAACCGATGCGTGCAAGAGTGATAAAACCAACAGCCAAAGCAAAACCCGAGAAGTTTGGATGCTGCTTCGTTTCTTCCTGCACTAAGTAAACGGGATGGAAACCAGCTTCGTTTCTAGGTGCTGTCGTATCAATCCAACATCCGGGTTGGTTTCAAATTCTATTTCGGAACTCTTTTTTTCTTTCCTTTTTTATTTCAAGTTCTTTCTCACTTCTTTCTAGTTTTAAGTGATGGATTGGAATTTGTGGCAATCACCAAAGTGCATTCTCTGTGGAAACTTTTGGAATTAATCTTCTCTCAGATTTATTCTTTAATCATCAAAACATGGAGATGAATTACCAGACAATATATTCTTATAGTAGTCACCTGAAGATGAGACAGATATTATTCGAAAGATTTATATAGCAGGAACACTCTTGCAGTGAAAAGAGGAGAAGAGGTTGGAACCTGCGTGTGCAGAAGTGATACAACCTATGACACCACAGGAGCACTGGCAGCTTTGACAGAGTTCAGGAACTTCTGCTGCATTGAAAGGTTCAACCTCAGAGACTGCTCTGGCACTGAAGTGTATGAACCCCATCTAAAAGAATGAAATCAGCACCTGAAGAGAGAATGCTTCTCATTCTATCACAGGGGGGTGGCACTATGAAAGAATCCATGTTCAACGTATATCTTCTGGATGAGAAAGAGAAGGAATGCCTCGTATTCAATACTATGCACAGATCAATACTACAGGTAGATGAAGAGATATACTCTCTGATGAAAGAGAACAGAATAAATGAAATCGACGATGAAGTTCTGAACGTACTTAAAGAGGGGGAAATTATCGTTGACGATGATCTCATTGAACTGGACATGTTAAAGATCGTGTTTAACAGGGGGAAGTATAACACAGATTCAATAGGAATCACTGTCATCCCTACCCATTTGTGTAATTTGGCCTGTAAGTATTGTTACCAGGGACATGGGGAAGTTCTAAGCCAAACCATGGACGAGGAAACTGTACGGAGAACTATTGAGTTCATCAAAAAGAGTGTTGAGGACTTCAGGAGTTTTGGAGTGAATTTCTACGGTGGAGAAGCATTTCTCCTTCCAGATATCAACTTTTCAATACTAGAAGAACTGAAGTCGTTTGCAGATGAACAGGGAAAACAGATGGAAGTCACTATAGCATCCAATGGGACCCTTTTTACAGAAGATATTGTGAAAAGATTGAAAAAATATGAACCGCACATCCAGATCACCTTGTGTGGACCAAAAGAGGTGCACGATCAAATAAGGGTGGATAAGAAGGGAAATGGTACTTATGAAAGACTCATGGAGGTTATTGCACTGTTTTTAGCCCATGATATCTCCTTCATTGCGCGGGTAGATGTTGATAGAAACTCATATGATGCTGTACCAGAACTCTTAGAAGATTTGAAGAGAAGAGGGTTTGAAGGAATTCGCCTCGGATTCTGCCTCATTGGGAAAGAGATTTGCTATACTGCTATGGAGTTGGAGAGCGAAGAAATAACTCCAGTTGAGCTGGCACACCTGTCCAAGAGAGCCCATGACATGGGATTTAAAACAAACCCTATCTACATTAACAACTTCATGGAAGTGTGTTCTGCTGTAGCAGATAACTACCTGGCTGTAGACCCTAAGGGAGATGTCTATAAGTGTTTAGCAGCCCCTAACTACCCTGAACACAGGCTGGGTACTATAGATGAAGCAGGTAACCTCATCAACATGAATTATAGTGCATACTGTAAATGGACGTTACGGGATCCATTGCTCATCAAAGAGTGTGTAACGTGCAAGTTTGCTCCCATTTGTGCGGGTGGATGTGCTCTGAACGCGTACAGTAAACACGGTGATATTAATACCCCCGGATGTGATATTGGCTCCCCTGGTTACAGAGAGAAAGATCTTGCAGAGATTGTGAGGACCTATATTATGCTGGAATTTCCAGAATTGTTCGAGGAGTGTACTTATGAAAGTATCATTTTATAACATGTTTTTCCCCTTTGATGAAGAGTACATATTATACAACACGCTGAGAGGAGCTATAATTGAAGTAGATTCTGAAATCAAAAATTTACTTGAGAAGAATGAGATAGACTCTATTGATGAGGATTTAAAAGACATATTTGTGGAGAATGAAATAATTGTTGAAGATGATTTTGACGAACTTGAGGAGTTGAACTCAGGTTATGAAGAATCAAAGTATGAGGCACTAACGACGACAGTACATGTTGTGACCACCTACGACTGTAATTTGGCATGCACCTACTGTCATGAAGGGAAGGGAAACCAGGAAACGAAATACATGGATGAAAAGAATGCACAGGTTGCTTCAAAGTTCATTGAGGATCTGACTGCAGAAAACTTCAGTAAAGCACTGGGAGTGGAACTCTTCGGTGGAGAACCGTTACTGAACATGCCAGCGAATGTTATGGTGGCAAAGGAGCTTTCAATGTGGTGTGAAGAGAATGATAAGGTTCTTTTTTTAATGGCTGTCACCAATGGCACCCTTTTGACTGAGGAAAATGTGGAAGATTTAGCCCAGTATGACTGTGGGTTTCTGGTGATAGTAGATGGTCCCAAAAAAATCCATGATAAAAGAAGGATTTACAAGAATGGGGAAGGCACGTTCTGTGATATTGTTGATGGGTTACATCGTGCAGCAGAGTTTGACCTGGAAACAAAGATACGGATCAACCTGGATAAAACTAACAAGGATCACATTGTGTCATTGTTCGAATTTTTGAAAGAGGAAGGTCTCACCAACGTGGAGATCTCCTTCAGACAGGTATTTTCTACGTCACCTGCTTGTTTGGCCAATATGTACTGTATACCTGATATACACGGGTTAAAGACAGAACATCACCTGTACAGTGCAGCCCAGAAGATGAATTTGAGAGTAGAAGAACCAGAAGAGCCTAAGCCTTTGGGTGCATGCCCTGCCCAGAAGGTTTCGTATTTTACAGTAGATCCTTATATGAGGCTGTTCAAGTGCGCTATCCTCCCCCCACTGGAGAAGAACGCTGTGGGTGTTATAACCCCAGAAAATGGAAAGCCAGAGTTTAACACGGTGTATACTGATTTCTTTTCACGGGACCTGGTGTCACTGGGAGAGTGTAAAGAGTGTAAAGTGCTCCCTACTTGCCGTGGAGGGTGTCCTGCAGAAGTATACGAGGCTAAAGGAACGACCCACAGTACAGTCTGCAGAAAATCACAGCTCTTTCAGACTGTGGAGGAAACTGTGCTCAATTACGTGAGAACACATATGTGATGTAACCCTGTACGTGTAGACCTGGCTGTATTATGAAATTACGAGGCAATCTGCAACAATTAGTAACTTAGTTGAATAATTACAGAAGTTTTTGGATTTTTTGAGGATGAACTTTCAGGTGCAAATGATGAGTTTATTTTCTCTTTCTGAGAAAGACTGAGAGAAATTTAAAAACTAAGAACTACAAATAAAAAAATAAAAATTGATATGAGGAGGTGAACCCCTTTGTACAGCATTATAAAAGTGACTGATCATCAGCAGGGGCATGAATTCTCCAAACTCGGCACTATAGCATAGGAAATTAAATTTCGCTATATGGATAAATATAATAATTTCCATTATGTAATAAATCCATAAAAAATTGGAAAATAGGGTTTTCTCAAAACTCAATTCCAATTATTTACTTCTTTTGCTATTATACAGTACGGGGAGAATCCTTCCAAGGTAACGCAGGTGGAACAGGAGTTTCAGTGAGAGAGAATGCGAAGATGCGAATTATACTAATTGGATTTACTTGTTGAAGGTTGAAGATGAAAGAGCGGCTCAAAATGATTTAATTGAAGGGTACAGGGATTGTATTGATGTGATTTTTACGTTTTCATCTCTGGAAACAGCTTTTCTGTATGTGTACGCTCACAAGGAGCTTCAAAATGTGAAGGGCGATCTCCTTTTGAAGGATACAGTTGAAGAGTTTCGAACTGTGTTTCCTTGTAAAGAGCATGAAAAATACAAAAAACGGATTTTGCCTCAATTTGTGCTCAATCCGGAATACACGCGAGATGAGCCATTAGTGTGGGATGAGAAAATGTGGGAAATATACTACTGGTTGAAGGTTAACCTGAGGTTGTACAATTCTGAGATTGGGAGGCAAGTAGAGCTAGACCCAGTTACAGTGGCCCGGAGAAGAAAGAAGATGTTGCCGTCTTTGTATATTCATTATCCAGTATATGCAGAAGGACGTGACAATTATTCTATGTTGCTGTTTGTTTTAGAAGATGGGACTGATGTGGAACGTGTGGTAAATTTGCTGTCAGATCTTTCAGCTACTTCATATCTTCTGAAAGGGAGTACTGGAACGTATTTGTGTTTTGCGACAACGAGGAGGCCCCATGTTCTGGCACCAGAAATGAGAAAGATTGCGAAAAATAAATCATTGGGATTTCTTCATCTTTTCAGTAAATGGTTTCCTATACTGGAC
>SMTZ1_10036071_pt1 | contig 10563 bp, 10 predicted proteins | sample DeeMarSWOR136_30_FD_25667 | JGI IMG/M metagenome (IMG submission 25667) | reverse complement strand
TGACCGAGAAGAACCTGTTGAAGGCGTTCGCCGGGGAGAGCCAGGCTAGAAACCGGTACACCTACTTCGCCAGCGTGGCGAAGAAGGAAGGATACGAGCAGATAGCGGGCATATTCTTGGAGACTGCGGGAAACGAGAAGGAGCACGCGGAGGTCTTCTTCAAGTACCTGGAGGGTGGAGACGTGGAGATCATGGCCGAGTACCCTGCCGGTAGGATAGGGACTACGGCTGAGAACCTGTTGGCCGCGGCCGAGGGAGAGAAGCTGGAGTGGGGGACCCTGTACCCTGACTTCGCCGAGACGGCGAAGAAGGAGGGCTTCGATGATGTCGCTGAGTCTTTCACGGAGATTGGTGAGGTGGAGGAGGAGCACGAGAAGCGGTACAGGAAGCTGCTGGCTAACGTGAAGAATGGCACGGTCTTCAAGAGGGATGTGATGGTGGAGTGGAAGTGCAGGAACTGTGGTTATGTGCATCATGGGAAGGAGGCGCCTGAGGAGTGCCCCGCCTGCAAGCACGCCAGAAGCTACTACGAGATCCACGCCAAGAACTACTAGATGTTCTCTGCCTCAGATTTTTTTTCTTTACCCATAAACAACATTTTTTATGATAGGTGAGGGAGAAGGGATTCGAACCATCGGAAGCCTTAGCTATAGGGTCTTGGGCCTCTATCCCCATGTAAAGGGGGTTTAGAGGAAGTCTCTTCTCCCACCATCAACCAGCAGTATTTTACCTGTGATGTATCGGGTTTTGTCGTTTGCGAAGAAGAGCACTGCGTTGGCGATGTCCTGCGGTGTACCGACTATCCCAAGGGACGAGCGGTCTCTCCTCCCCTGCAGAACCCTCTCATACTCCTCATCGCTTCTGCCTCCCTTGAGCATCACTGTGTCAACAGCTCCGGGCGCGACGCAGTTGACGTTGATGCCGTACTTGCCCAGGTCATATGCGGAGCTCTTGGTGAGCTGTATAACGCCAGCTTTGGAGACTCCGTAACTGGTCTCCCCGTCCATGGCTACCCCGAAGCCGGAGTTGGACGAGATGTTCACTATCTTGCCGTAGCGCCTCTCTGCCATGTGCCTCGCTGCCACTTGGGAGCAGAGGAACACGCCCTTGAGGTTGATGGCCATGTGTCTGTCCCACACCTCGTCCGTGGTCTCCAGGATTGAACCTCCAGCAGCTATTCCAGCATTATTAACGAGGATGTCCACCTTGCCGAACTCCTCAATGGCAGCGGCAAACATGGCCTCGACCTCGTCTCTCTTCGAGACATCGCATTGAACGGCCATGGCTCTGCCACCCATCCCCTTGATGGTGTCGACCACCTCGTCCGCCTCCTCCCGGCTCTTACGATAATTAACGACCACAGCGCAGCCTTCCCCAGCAAACGCCAAAGCGATGCCTCGGCCTATGCTGCGGGATGCCCCGGTGACAACCGCTACCTTATCCTCGAAATCAGCCATAAAACCACTCTACTTTATGGTACAGTTGGGTTTGGATAAGTAACTTTGGGGTTCTGTCGTTAAAAGGAAAAAAGGGGCTATTCCTCAGATGAGACCTGTTCTCCACCTTTAGCCCAGTTATACCGGGGTATGTCGTGGATTATGATGGTGAGCCCCGCTGGGTCTACGCCGATGTCCACGAAGGCTTTCTTGATGCCCTCCATGAGTCGCGCTTTCTGCTCGACGGATTTCCCTTTCCATGTTTCAATTGTTACTACTGGCATGTATACCGAGTAATAGTGATGGTCTGCGATGTAGAAAACTTTAGCGAGTAAGAAAGGTGCGGGGGCGGGGTTCGAATTCCACTGCCTGTGGAGAAATCTCCCGAAAATCTTCCCTCTTTTTAATCGATGATTTTATCCTCACATCACCTATCTTATCATATGAGGAAAAAAGATAGTGGCGTGAGTTAATGGAAGAATACGTGATTCAACTGATTGGACGAGGTTATCCAGCAGGTATGTATGATGACTGGGTTGCAGTCTACTTATCTGATATTGAGCCAACCAGATTCTCTGAATTCCTGAGCAAGTCAATGACTTTCGATGGGAAACGATTAGGTAGTACAAGTACCACCGTTGTCGTAAGTCAAGACTAAAAAACAAGATTACTTCCATTTTTCTTCTAGTAACTGATCCAAACACCAATCAATCGATGATTTTATCCTAATATATCCAAGAAACCAGATTTACTTTTAAAGAAGAATCATACCTATCAAATCATGACCGATTGGTTCTTAGTTTTTCTAACAAATGGTCTAACAGCCATCGTCACCTTTATTTTTACGAATTATCAGCAATCAAGATCAAGAAAATTCGAAGCTGAGAAGGAATATCGAGAAGAAATTAGAAAACATATGGATGATATCATCAAACCTTTATTTACTCATCTTCTCAGGTTACAGAGACATCTCGCAATTATTAATGAGGGCATAATTCAGGAACGAAGCGTTATGCTACCACAGACAAGAGAAATTTATCTAAAAGAGTGTATCGAGATAAACACGAATCTTATGGACTTTATTGGTGAAAATAGAGCCACTTTAAGTTTGATACTGCCTTCCCCGTTTCCTTGGATATTTGTAAGTCTTAATAATTTACTATTAGGAAGAATTTTGAGTCCGCTTTTACATCCTCACTGGCTAGAAGTATTTGATAAAGATCTAAACTACGAAAAAGACATGATCAAAGTCATTGATATTATTGAGAATATTCAAACAGACCTAAGGAAATTGGTCGGTTACGATATAAACATCAAATTGGCTACAAAATATCCATTGTAAAGCACTTAATACTGGATATTTAAACTATTTAATATCATGAGTGACAACAAGAAAACTGCAGCCATCTTCTGGAATGCATTAAACAATCATGACTGGGAGAAACTGGCATCAGTCGTCACACCAGACTTCCAGCATGATAATGACATTGATTACTTCTATGGTAGAGGTGAGGTAATTGAACTGTTTAAAGGAACTACCGTTGAAGGTCTTGACTACTATCAGCAAATTGATCGAGTAACAGCTGAAGGAGATATTGTGGTATGTGAGGCTACGTGGACTGGAAATCATATCTTTGATATGTGGGGGGTTCCTGCTACTGGCAGGAGTTTCGCTGTTCCTGTGGTATACATCTTGGAGTTCAAGGATGGGTTTATCAAACGGTTGAGATCAGTTTACAGAGACAGGAGACTCGAACAAGAAGTATCCAAAACCTAATCGATGATTTTATCCCCACACACACATGTTCTACATAACTTGAGTCTACATACTCAATTGATTCCTGCTGATTACGTGCGTACAGCGATTTGAATAAAAATATTTACCAGTAAAAATATGTTTGAAGTAATGGATAACTTGAAGGTTGACATACCGTCATTGATTATGGTTATTACCTTTACAGGTAACATTATTATTTCCTATTTTTTCCCCAGTAATATCCTTCTTCATATAAGATTCGCAGAAGCCCTTCTTTTTCTTGGATTTGTATTTTTTATATACGTCATTTTCTACTTGAGAGAAGGATTCTTTGGAGAAACAGAGCCTATAATTGATCATTTGATTGTAGAAGGACCATACGGGTTTTGTAGACATCCACTATATCTTAGCTTTATCATAATAGTTCTGAGTATAGACTTGGTGTTTAGAAGCCTAATAGGCATACTTTATACATTCATTATATCAATTCCAAGCGCAATATACAGAGCAAAGATCGAGGACATGTTGTTAAGAGAAAAATTTGGTGAGAAATGGGATAACTATGCAGAACAAGTCGGATTCCTATTACCCAAAATTCGAGCGAAAAAATAGAGATTTTTTTAAAAAATATCACACACGCAGTATTTATTGTTCGGTGGCGAGCGAAGCGAGCCAAGTGTGTGTGCGATGATTTTATCCTTAGTTCAATGGGTTCAGAGTGAACCCACGACACATTTCACATGCGAGAGGACTAGAATCCTACCGCCAGTGGTGATATCGCCCGAATACGTTTTTATTTATAATCTTGTAGATACCTGCGCGCGCTATACATAGAGATCTATTTTTGAGCTTCAACAACCTCAAGGGCTTCATCAAGATCCTTTTCTCCACCGGACAGAGACTCATAGAACCCGAGGTCCTTGAACCCGACGTCACTAAGTATCTGCTCAAGGTCCTCTCGTGTATATGCAACCATGCTTGACGCATGGAGAGTAACACTGCTGGTCTCAGCGTCTACGATGAAATACCTCGTGGTGGCAACATGTCTCTCCTGGTCCCAGAAGTTCTCCATCAGGCACAGGTGTGGCTTCGGATTGAACAGGCCCCCCTGTGACGAGTACCATGAAGCCGGACTTGTCCCTACCCGTTTCACGGTCTCGTACCTGTTTGGCTCAGCGATGAAAACCCCGCCCTCCTTCAGCGAATCATACGCCTTTCTGAGCACATGTCTTATGTCAGCTGGTTTGAAGACGTTGAACTCACCGTAGACAAACAACACGAGATCGTTATCGTCTCCGTAATCCGCGGCCCTGATATCCTCAAGAACATGATCCACCTCCACCCCCTCCTTGATAGCCTGTTCTCGGGCGTATCTGATGGAGGCAGGGCCGAAGTCTATCCCCCTACAGCTATGACCAAGCCTTGCTAACCGGCTAGAGTATAACCCAGGCCCACAGGCCAGATCCAGTATCTTGGATGGTTTCCCTCCTAACCTGTCGTGGATCCAGTCAACGTGTCTATCGATTATATCGAATCTCCTGCTGGCGAGATCGTGCTCCTGAGTAAGGTGATACTCAAGCATCCTCTCACTGAACCCCGGCTCGTTCCAAGGGATCTTCTCACCCTCACCCCAAGGCTCAGGAGTCTCGATCCTTGTTATTATCTGCATTATATTCATGGTTGACAGACATTTTGATGGTTATCTTGCTCTAAAACCGGGATTCGAACCCTCGGAAGCCTGAGCTACAGGATCTTGAGTCCCGCCCCTTTGGCCACTCGGGAACCCCCGCGCACCAGAAACATACAGCGGCGAGACGCTTAAAACCGTTCCCCAAAAAAACCATAAACACCCGCAACCCACAACCATACCATGAAGATCTCGCTGAGCCTCGGGGGAAGCCTCCTAACAGGGAAGAACAAGGAACCTTACGTGAAGCTAGGCCCCGAAAACTACCGCGTTTACGCTGAGACCCTCAAGGAGCTCCACGATCAGGGCCACGAGATCATGGTGGTCTGCGGGGGAGGGAAGCCCGCCAGACACTTCATAGACGTGTCTAGGCGGCTGGGGGGTTCGAGGGATATCCAGGATCTCCTCGGGGTGAAGGCGAGCCACATAAACGCCCTGCTCATAATGTCAGCCCTCGGCGACTACGCCGACCAGTCCCGCATCTACCAGAGGGCTTCAGACCTCAGGTACGCCGAGGCGGGCAAGATACTGGTCGGCGGCGGGTACAGGCCGGGCAGCAGCACCGACTACCGAGCCGTCATATTCGCTGAGAGGATGGGCGCGGATCTCATCATAAACGCTACAGACGTCCCGGGAGTCTACGACAGGAACCCGAAGAACCACGTGGACGCCGTCAAGCTGAAGGAGCTGACCTATGACCGTCTGGAGGAGATAATAAAGGAGAGCACGAGACAGGCCCCTGGGGAGTACGGGCTCTTTGACATGAAGGCCGTCAGGCTGGCGAGGAAGGCCGGGATACCTGTTGTCTTCATCGACGGCACAGACCCCGAGGAGATCAAGAAAGCGGTTAAAGGGACTCACAGCGGAAGCCTCGTGAAGGACTAGAATTTCTGTGATGACTTTAGGGAGGTTTTTCACAGGATCTGCTACAACAACCCGAAACAAACGGGTTATAAGAACCTTCAAATACCGTCCACCTGTTAGAGTCTCTACTCGGTGAAACCACGATGTCAGGCAACTCTACCCTTGACCGCTTCAGGTTTCAGCGGATGCTGGAGAGGCTGCAGAGCCTAGAGGGCAGAGGGACCGAGCTCGTGACGGTTTACATCCCGCCCACGAAGCAGGTCCACGACGTCATGCAGGACCTCAGGAACGAGTACGGGACCGCCGTCAACATCAAGAGCAAGACGACCCGGAAGAACGTGCAGGACGCACTCACCAAGGTCATGGAGCAACTGAAGCTGTTCAGGGAGATCCCCGAGAACGGCCTCGCGCTGTTCGCGGGCAACGTGGTGGGGGAGTCCGAGAGGGACGACGAGATGCAGACCTTCGTCCTGATCCCCCCTGAGCCCGTGGGGATCTACTACTACAGGTGCGAGCACAGGTTCATGCTAGACCCCCTCTTCGAGATACTGGAGGCCGAGGACACCTACGGCATACTCGTCATGGACTCCAAGGACGCCACCATGGCTATGCTCAAGGGACAGCGGGCTGACATCGTCAAGGACATGAGCAGCGGCGTCGCCGGTAAGACCCGCGCCGGCGGCCAGAGCGCCCGGCGGTACGAGCGGCTCAGGGAGATGCATCTCAACGAGTACTACCAGAGGGTGGGGAACACCATGACTGATGTGTTCCTCAACGTAGAGAACCTCAAAGGCATCATCGTCGGGGGGCCAGGACCCACGAAGGAGGACTTCCTCAAGGGCAACTACCTCCACCACGAGATAAGGGACAGGATACTCACCACCGTGGACACGGGGTACACGGGCCACGAGGGCGTCAAGGAGGTAGTGAACAGGAGCCGCAGCTTCCTGGAGAAGGTCCGGTACATGCAGGAGCGGGCCATAGTGCAGGAGTTCCTACGCCACATCGGGGAGGACGACGGCCTCGCCACCTACGGCGAGAAGGAGGTGCTCCAGGTCCTCAAGAACGTGAACGTGTACACGCTCCTGGTGAGTAGCTCCATAAGACGCTGGTACGTGACCCTCAGATGTAGGACGTGCGGCTACACAGAGACCCGGATAGTCGACATGGACGAGTGGGAGCAGTTCATGGAGAAGGTCTCCGGCATGACGTGCCTCAAGTGCGGCACAGGTCAGTACGAGGTCGAGGAGAGGGAGGACCTCATAGAGGTTCTGGTCAGGATGAGCGAGGAGGCCCAGGCGAAGATGGAGATTGTCTCAACCCACACCGAGGAGGGGGAGATGCTCTACAGGAGCTTCGGAGGCATCGCCGCCGTTACCAAGTACAGGACTTTCTAGCCTTTCTTTTTCAGGTACCCACCTATTATGGGGTCGACGTGGGACCAGTCCCTTCCTTCCTTGAAGTCTTCCCGGTCCTTCTCCGATGTCGGCACCGTGTCGAACTCGCAGTGGTCGTCTCCGAGGATCATGCACATGGTGTGTATCATCTTCTCGTCCGGATTGGCGGCCATCACCTTCCCCGGGTCGATGAGGCAGTACATGGCTCCTAGCTCTGGCTCACCGTACTCAAGCATGATCTTCCCTAACTCACAGAGCGGCTGCTTACCCTCACGCCTCTCCCAGAACCCGTACTTGGGCAGGCTCTGGTGTCCCTGCTTCGTCCGCTCCGCGACGTACTCGCTGTAACGCTTGATGGAGTCGAGGACCAGCTGCTTCCCCTCGTTCCAGCCGAACCTGTCTACGAGTGTCTTGGCGTAGGAGAGATGCAGCAGAGCGAGCCTCTGCGCGGTGACCTTGACCTCATTCTCGGCCTCAGATAATAGAACCATCTCTTCAGTCATGTGGCTTCAGGGAAAGAGTTGAGCGGAAAAGTATAAGGCGTTTCCTAGAGGGTGACCGTGAACCCTATCTCCGGGTAGTCCTCCAGGTTCACGTCCCCGCCGCCGCCCTCGGATATCTCCAAGGACTCTATCTTCAGCGTGTCCTTGATGTCGACTGAGCCCAGCTTTAACGCCTCCGCGTAGTCGCCCGACGCGTAGAGCCTCACGCTCTTCATGGACGCGTTCAGGCTCACACCCATCCGGTTCTTCTCGCGGCGGATGTCGCTGATGGCAGCTATGACTACGTCTCCGGTCTTCTCGGCCTCCTCGTCGACCATGGCCTCGGCGTACATGGGCCACGCCGAGACGTGTATGCTGGCGTCGGGGTCGTACATGGTGCGCCATATCTCCTCGGCGATGTGAGGTATTATCGGGGCCATGAGCTTGATCATCCGCTCCACCGCGTAGAGGAGGGTCTGCTGAGCCGCCTTCTTCCCGTCTCCGTCGCCATAGAGCCTCGTCTTCGCCGCCTCTAAGTAGTGGTCGCAGAAAACGTGCCAGATGAAGTTCCTGGTAGCCTCGGTGGCGTTCATGAAGTCGCAGTCCTCCATAGCCTCGGTGGCCTTCTTCACGGTCCTCTGGAGCTTGGAGACGGTCGTAGTCCTGCAGCCTCATGCCCGTGAACCTGCACGCGTTCCACAGCTTCCTCATGAAGCGCCACCCGTACTCCACGTCCTCCCACCTGAAAGGTATGTCCGTGCCCGTGCTTCCCCCCGCGGCGGCCCACTGCCTCGGAGCGTCCGCGCCGTACTTGCTGAACACCTCGGGTGTGGCGACGTAGTTGCCCAGGCTCTTGCTCATCATGCGTCCGTCGCTGCCGAACACCATGCCGTTGATTAGGGCGCTCTCGTAGGCCGTCTCTTCGAACAGCGCCAGGTGCCTCACCATGAGGTAGTAGGCCCATGTGCGTATGATGTCCTGGCCGCTGGGGTGGACGCTGGCAGGGAACTGTCTCCGCCAGTTCGGCCTGTCGGGCCAGCCGGCGTGGATGGCGCAGGTCAGGCTGCTGTCGAACCAGGTGTCCATGACGTCGGTGTCGGGCACGAACTCGGTCCCACCGCACTCACAGACGTCGTCGATGCTGGTTACCTTGGGGTCCACGGGCAGCTCCTCGGGCTTGGCGAGCCTTATCTTGCCGCAGCTCTTGCAGTACCACGCGGGCACCGGGGTGGCGAAGACGCGCTGCCTGCTCAGCACCCAGTCCCAGTCTAGACCCGTGGCCCAGTCGATGAGCCTCTGCCTCATCCAGTCAGGGTACCACGTTATCCGTTTAGCAGTCTCGACCACCTTGTCCGTGAGGCTGATGGTTCTCATGAACCACTGTAGTGCCGTGACCACCTCTATGGGGGTGTCGCAGCGCCAGCACAGCCCAACCTCCTGATCCAGTTCGTGCTCCTCCTTGATGAGCCCGGCTTCACGCATGGCCTCGACTAGGGCCTCCTGCCCCTCGTCGATGGGCATCCCGGCGTATTTACCCGCAACGGGCTGCAGTATCCCCCTCCCGTCGATGAGTTTCACCACGGGCAGGTTGAAACGCGCCACGGCGACCACGTCGGCCTTGTCGCCGTAGGTGCAGATCATCATGGCGCCCGTCCCGAACGTGGGGTCCACCTCGTCGTTGGCTATGATGGGCACCTCTTGACCGAACACGGGCACCCTCGCCTTGCCGCCGATGAGGTATTTGTATCGCTTGTCCTCGGGGTGGACGCCGAGGGCGACACACGCGGGCAGGTAAACGGGTCTAGTGGTGGCGATCAACACCTCCCCGTCCTCGGTGAAGAACGGTATGGTGTATATCCTGCCCCTCTTGGTCTCGTGCTCCACCTCGGCGTCGGCTATGGCGGTCTCGCAGCGGGGGCACCAGTTGATGGGGTGCTCTCCCTTGTAGATCATGTCCTTTTCGTAGAGCTGGAGGAAGCTGAGCTGTATCTTCCGCATGTACTCGGGCTCCATGGTCCTGTACTCGGTGGTCCAGTCGACGCTGCAGCCCATCCTTATGACGGCCGTCTTCATGACGCCGATGTACTGCTCTATCCACTCCTCGCACATCCTGCGGAACACGTCGGGCGGGACATCGCTCTTCCTTATCCCCTTGGCCTTCTCTACCCGGACCTCGGTGGGCAGCCCGTGGCAGTCCCACCCCTGGGGGAACAGCACGTTGTAGCCCCTCATCCGCTTGTACCTGGCCCTCACGTCGAAGTAGGTCCAGTTCAGGAAGTTGCCCATGTGGAAGTCGCCGCTCGGGTAGGGCGGGGGAGTATCTATGCTGTAGACTGGCCGGACTTCGTCGTCCCAGTCGTACCTGTGGGTTCCGTCGGCCTCCCACTGCCTCTGCCACTTCTCCTCCATCTCGAGGAAGTCTATGTGTCTCGGTAGCACTTTCACGTCGTCTCGTCCCCTGTTTCCTTACTCTGCGGACCAAGCGCAGTCGATAGGCTGAATCTGTCTGCTGCTTTCTTTAAAAGGTTGTCCGCTACGGTCTGTCCTCTAGGCTTGTCCGGGTCTTCAGGTGATCCCCGCAGGGGGATCGACAAAACAATACCCCATATACCTCTCCTCAGACAACGAATCTATCAAGGAGGTTGGATAAAAGCTTTCAGATTCCGCGTTCACACGTCCAACCTTAGGGTATCGTCTCTCTTCCTCGGTCCCTTGATCACCAGCTGGTCGCCGAGGGTAGCCTTCATGCCGTCCACCGCGGCTATAACGGGTATCCCCGTCTCCTCCTGTAGGTACTCTACCTCAGCGGCTGGGTCGGCGTTCAGCATCCTCCACCCGAAGTGGGTGAGGATGGCCGAGGCGGGCCGAGCCTCGTTGAGCAGCTTCAACGCGTCGTCTGTGCATAGGTGCATCTGTAAAGGGTTATCTCTCGGCCACATGA
>SMTZ1_10018424_pt1 | contig 10564 bp, 12 predicted proteins | sample DeeMarSWOR136_30_FD_25667 | JGI IMG/M metagenome (IMG submission 25667) | reverse complement strand
TCGGTGGCGAAATTGACGCTCGCACGCACAACCCCCTCCAGGCCATTGAGGGCATCCTCCACCTTTTTCACGCAGGAGGCACAGGACATCCCATGGATTGGCAAGATGACTTTTTCCGTCCCTGCCTCATATCCCAAGTCCTTGATGGTGGCCACGAAATCCCCCATGTGGACACGGGATGGGTTGAAGGTGATGCTGGCCCTCTCCGTCGCGAAATTTACCTCGGCATCCACGATGCCGCTCATCCTGGAGAGCCCCTTCTCAATCTTAGCCACGCAACTGGCACAGCTCATCCCGGTGATGGGAAGCTCAATCTTTTTTAGGCCCTCTCGAGAAACGACGGCCCCCGGCTTTATCTCCCCTTCCTCCTCTGGCTGCATAAACCTCTCCGGTGAAGCGTCGAATTTCTCCTTGCAGGCAACATTGCAAAAGTAGACGAACTGGTCTTTGTACACGCTCATTGCAGCGGCGTGGGGAATGTCCACGGTCATCCCGCAAACCGGGTCAACCGCCTCCCCCCATTCCTTGGTCCCGTCGATAAACCTTTGGGGTTCTCTATCGAAAGCCTCTTTACAATAAACCGCGCAGAAATAGTAGTCGGTCCCTAAATAGGTCGTTTTGGCAGGAGCCGATTTCTCATCAACGATCATCCCGCAAACAAGATCGATAGGCATAACCTCTCATCTCCTCTGACTGATAGGACGCCAAAAGAACTTTCAACAAGGACAAAGATAGCCTTAAATCATCGTTCTAATGTAAATATACAGAAAAAGATCTGACCAAAACAAAGTCTTTCTATGCAATGAAATCGCCTTTTGACGGGTGAATGAATTGGATCCTGGGTGAGACAAAGCCTCTTTTGACATTCAACGAGACTTTTTTGAGGCCTCCGCGGATAAGGTGAAACTTATCTTACTAAAAATAGGATACCCCCCTGGACACGCCTCGGTTTTCCATCGATCCCCGGACAAGTTTTCAGGTTCAAACACCCCCTTCGTTAGTGACACTTGGGCGGCTTATTGCCGTATGTCTCTTGACTCGCCCTGGCCAGCTTGTTCAAAAAACGCCCCCACCATCCCTGTTTCTCCGGAACGAGATATCTTTCGGGATCCTTCTTGAAGGCCTCATAACAGGATGCGGCGCAGAAATAGAATTTTTGCCCCTCGTACTCCAGACTTGCAGCAGCATGAGACTCACTCACTGCCATGCCGCAGATCGGATCTTTTGCCATGTTCTCTACCTCCTGGTTATTAATGGCAACTCAGCTTCTTCTTCTCATCCTCCTTTCCTCCCCCGGAAAGTGAATGAGAATGACCTCCGCCGCAGCATCCCATTCCACCACGGCGGATGAGGAAAAAGAACAATCCTATAACTCCCAAAATGATGAGCCATTTTTCCATGTGCAACCCTCCTCAGAAGATCTTCTCGTTTTTCCGGGTTTCAGGGCTTGGCGACGATCAGTTTATCCCTCCATTCACTTCTGACATCCTCTGCCCTATGAGGATACCTCTCGCGTCCTTATCATGAGATGGGATCTCCAACGATTACTGTTAGGCCTTGAAACCCGCATACCCTCACCCTCTCTCCTTTGACGAACTTCTTACCCTCAGTCGTTGCTGCCCATATTTCATTTCCGAACCTGATCTTCCCTTCCGGGTTGATATCCTCCACTACCACGGCCTCACCGTCCGTCATCCCCTCCATGCCCGTTTTAACATCGGATTTCATGGCTGCAATGATCTTAAAGTAGACAAATAGGGTGGCAAACAGGACCGCGATATAAGCGGGCAACGCGGTCCTGAAGGGCAAGAAGGAGAACAGTGGCAAAGCGAGAATTGGGGCGAATAAGACAATATGGCACATGCTTAAACCTCCTTGGTTTTAAGCGTACGCGCTCCTCGGTCATCATCGCTGTGGCCGATGCCTCTCCAGACTCTTCCTCAATGTCTCCTCGCTTACCCTGTGAGTAAAAGCTCGCTCGCCGTTTATGAAAACAACCGGAATTTCCTCCTTAAACCGCTCGAAAAGGTCATCCCTCGATTCGATATCGATCTCCTGGAATTCAAAGGGGATCTCCTTCTGGATCCTCAAGATAATCTCCCTGGCGATAACACAGAGGGAGCATCCCTTTCTCGTGTACAGTTGGATTTTGGTACCCATGGCGGACAGGCTAAACTCCTTCCTCTACCGGGGTAGCCTGAGTTTTTGGAGAACACCGTTGTCCATGAGCGCGATCTGCCGGAGAAGTGGGGTACCCATCGAGGGTGAGCAAAACTTGTCCTGAGTCTTCGACCCTGAGCCTTTCGGCAGTTAGCTCAAGGCCGAACTGCTCAGACCGAAGGGCGTAGCCGAAGGAAAGGAAGGTTAAGGCTGAGAGGAAACATTTCCCCTCCCCCCAAAGGGGTCACCTTCCGAGGGATTGCTGGGCACATCCCTGCCGCGAACAGTAGAGATTTTTCCCTCACCATTCTCGGCCAACGGAGACCGATGATTCAGCTCAGAAACGGATTTCCCACCCGACCTCCATCCTCCAACCTTAACCACAGCACTGCAGCACAGCAACACTGCAGCACCATCTTGCCTCCAACCTCTAACCTCAACCTGCGGAGGGGTGACGAACCCCGAAGCGCTGCGAAGGGACAATGGTGTTCTCCTCGAAAAACCAGAATCTGTCATAGTATCAATAGCTCACAAAAATAGACCCAGCAAAATTCAGGAAACTCCGGTTCCTCTATGCCTGGCACACCTGCTCATAATCCACCAGCTGGGTGATGGAAGCATCCTCCCCGCAGAGAGGGCAATTTTCATCCCTTGCTATGTTGAATTCGTTGAAGGTCATATCCAGTGCATCAAACACCAAGAACCGTCCGATGAGGGGATCACCCTGACCGGAAAGGAGCTTTACCGCCTCGAATGCCTGGACCATGCCGATGATCCCCGCAATGGCACCGATGACTCCTGCCTCCTGGCAAGAAGGAACAGCCCCTGGCGGTGGAGGATTGGGGAAGATGCATCGGTAGCAAGGTCCGTTGTACCATGGATGGAAGACAGTGGCCTGCCCATAGAACTTCAGGATTCCCCCCAAAACGAGGGGTTTTTTCTCGAAGTAGCAGGCATCATTGATCAAGAACTTCGTGGGGAAATTGTCGCTCCCATCGATGATCACATCGTACGGCCTGATGATCTCCCGCACGTTCTCGGAGGTCACCCGCGTCCGGTAGGTGCGGACCTTCACATTGGGATTGAGGGCCTTTAGCTTACCCCTGGCGGAACGAACCTTTTCCCTGCCCACGTCCTTGGTAAAGTGGAGGAGTTGCCTATGAAGATTGGAGAGGTCCACAACATCCGAATCCGCGATCCCCAGGGTTCCAATCCCTGCCGAAGCCAAATAGAAAGCGGCGGGGGAACCCAACCCACCGGCTCCCAAAATGAAAACCCTGGCCTCTTTTAGCTTCTCGTCCTTCACTCCGGCCCAACGGGGCGAAAACCTTCGCGCACGAATAATCTCACCAGGAGTAGATACTGACCCGCCAGCGATGGCAGGTATGATGAAAAGGCTATCCCCATCATTGACCGGAGTTTCCAAGTTCTTCATGAAGCGGATATCTTCATCATTCAGGAAGATGTTGATAAATCGTCGCACTTCTCCATTCTCGTTGCACAGCCTCTCCATCAGTTGTGGATGGGCGGAGATTACCCCCTGAATCACCTCCCCCACGGTGGTGGAATTTTCACTTGGACGCTCATCTCTTGATCCCCCCTTGATTAAACTGCGGCCTCATAAGACCCTTCATTCTGGACCAATCGGGTGATGGTACGGTGTTCCCCACACACGGGACATCTCCTATCCCGCTCAATCGGCTTCCGTTGAAACCTCATGCGCAATCCATCCCAGAGGAGCACCTCGCCTTTTAAGAGGTTCCCCTTTTCCAGGAAGAACTTGAAGATCTCCGCGGCCTGGATTAATCCCATCATCCCACCGAAGACGGTTGAATCTGCTGGTCCTCCCGTTGAGGTGTCGCAGACCTCGTGCTCTGGAAAGACACACCGATAGCACGGTCCTTCCCCTGGGTACACGTTCATCGCTCTGCCCCAATCCTGCGCCATCTCCGCGATGAAAATGGGCTTCTCCATGAGGACACAAGCGTCGTTCAACAGATACCGAGTATGGAAATCGCCGCTACATTCCAGGACGAGATCATAATCTTTGAGAATTTCAGCCGTTTTTTCGCCACCTAGCTTGATAGGATAGGCCTTGGCGGATACATCCGGATTGATCCTCTCCACCACTTTCGCGGCCGATTCAGCCCTATTTCCCCCCAAGGAGGAAACAGTATGTAAGATTTGCCCCCTCAGATCCCCATGGGTTACCGGATGGGAATCTACAATCCCTAATGTCCCCACCCCTCCGGCAGCGAGGTACATAATAGCGGCGGAGCTCAAATGAGCACCGCCAACGACCAGAACCCTGCCCCTGCGGATTTTTGCCTGACCCTGTTCCCCCACCTCGGGCAAGATGATCTGGCGGCTGTATCGGTCTAACTGTTCTCGCGTGAAATCCAAATCCCTCAGGACCTCAAAGCCTGACCTTTTCCACTCCTCAATTCCACCGCGCATGGAGGCCACATCCTTATATCCCATATCCATCAGGGTCTTGGCCGCAAAACCGGAACGGACCCCCACAGCACAATACACCACAATGGGCTTCTCCTTATCGGGAATCAGTTCCTCCACACACATCTCCAAGAAACCCCGCGGAAGAAGCTCAGCCCCACAGATATAATCTTTTCTCACCTCATCCTTTTCCCTGACATCCAATAAAATGGTCTCTTTCCCATTGATTAACCGCTGCTTCAATTCTTCGGGGGAAACTTCCTTTATCTTTCCTTTGATTTCAGACAACATCTCCTTAAAACTCTTGCCCATTTCCCTAACCTCCGGGAATGAACGTTTTGGAATACTATGAAGATCCTTCAATCACCCGAATAGGCTCGAGAAGGATCGCTTCCTTCCTTATTCTGAAACCCTTTACAGAAGTGGCCTCATCTTTTAAGGAGATGATGATATAAGCAACATCTGGATAGAAGGCCAGCCTCACATCCCTCTCCGAGGGAAAGGGGATGGTATGGGGGTGGGAATGATATATGGCCACCATATCCAGACCTTCCTCTTCCATCTCCCGAAAAACTTTTAGCTGCTCCTCTGGGGACATAAAGTAAGTGGTCCTCGACCCATCGGTATTCCTCATCTCGTACATCCGTCGGACCGTCTTCCCCTTTCCTGCTAGTATTCCGCAACACTCCAAGGGGTCCTCACGTATGGCGTGGATAATCATCCCCTGAAAAATGTTTTGGGGAATCCTCACCATGCGAGTCTCCTGTCGTCCGTTGCTTTAACTCGATAAAAATCCATCCCGATGGGGTCCATCCTCACCCCTATCCCTCTCAGGTATTCCCATGGAGTTTCGATTTACAGGATGATTCTTGACAGGCTTACAATTCCTTGTGCAGCCGCTACCCTTGGCAACCACATTTTTTTCCCGTGGCACAGGCGGCGACGTCTGGACAGTCAGCACTTCCACAGAGCATCTTGAGAAGGGTTATGCTAACAAAATCCGCAGCTCGATACAGTTCATCATAGGTTTTCCCCTCGATAACAAACTTACCATTTCCAAGTACCCTTACCACCGTTTCGCTGGCCCCACTCTTAGGGCCTTTTACCTGGATTATGGGGTTGCTAGCATTAGCATCTGAATCCAGGGATTGGATTTGACGCCCCTTCTGATTGGATTGTTCTAATTTGCCGCCAGCTTTTGTATAGGCGAGACCGTTGAACTTCCTCCGATTGACAATCTGTAAATAGAGCGCCAAGTCGCTGACCGCTGGCATTACCTCGTCCTCCTCATCCGGGTTTATCAGTATCGTAGCCTGAGACACCTTCTTTCCCATCATCCCGAGGAGCAGCGCCGAGTGTTTCGCCAGTGAATCCTCCCCCGGCGCCTCAAGGGACACCTTAAGAGCCTCCCTGGGATCCGTTTTGAAGGGAAAGCGTGCTCCCCTGACCTCTATGAAGTAGTAGCCCTTTTCCGAATCATAGCTCACCCTTCCCTCGTACATCCCCATAGGAATGCGATCGGATTTTGGGGGCGCGGACGAAACCCCATCTAGCCTTGTTAACACGATAACAACCAGGATGCCAGTAAGGAAAAACAGAATTCTCCAATTTCTCATGACATTATCCTCCCATCAACAACTTTTATGCTTCTTCTGGCAAATGCCGCGACCGAAGGGTCGTGCGTCACCAACAATACCGTCACCCCTTCTTCATTGAGTTCCTTCACATATCCCATTAACTCCGCCCCATTCTTTGTGTCCAGGTTACCAGTGGGTTCGTCTGCCAACATAACCGAGGCGTTATTGGCCAACGCTCGCGCAATAGCGACCCGTTGTTGCTCCCCTATGCTGAGTTCAGAGGGCAGATGAAAGAATCGGTCTTTCAACCCAACCTTTTCGAGTAATTGGCTCGCAATAACTCGCTGCTTTGCCGATTGCATTCCTTGGAGGTAGAGTGGCATCTCGACGTTTTCAATCGCAGTCAGATAGGAGATGAGATTAAAGGCCTGAAATATGAAGCCAAATTTTTTCCTCCTGAAGGCAGTACGTTCTCGAGCGCCCAGTTCATAGAGTGACACGCCATCAACCACGACCTTGCCCCGTGTTGGAGTTAACAAACCTGCAACCGCGTTGAGAAAGGTGGTCTTGCCACTTCCGCTCGGACCGAGTAATGAGATGAAATCGCCGTCCTTGACCTCCAAACTTACATCGTTCAACGCCTCTAGCCTTCCATATGTCTTGGTCACATTTTTTACTTCGATCACTACTATACCTCCCGAAGCGCCTCAACGGCATCCAGCCGTGCGGCCCTTCTAGCCGGAAAGATGGTGGCTATAATACAGAGTGCCGTAGAGATTAACATAGAATAGGGTAGGAGCCCTAGTATCGGTGAGACCGGTGTATCGGCAAGCTGAGGTCCTGCCACCATCGATATGAGCGTTCCCACGGCGTAGCCAGCCAAACCTCCAATGAAACCAAGGGTCAAGGCCTTTAAGACGAAAAACCTGTATATCTTGCTCGCATCCATGCCTATGGCCAGGAGGATGCCAATCTCATGGCGGCGCTCGGAAACGGACAAGGACATGTAATTCATCATGAGAAAACCACCCAGGCAGAGAACCACTATGTAAACTATGCGAATGAAGTCCTCGATTTTGGTGAGAGTCCCGATCTGGGCTTCAGCTATCCGTTTCACGGGAATAACCCTGGCATCATCTGGCAGTGCCTTATCGATCTCATCAGCGATATTGTATATGTTCATTTCTGAACATGCGATGCAGCTCGTGGAGACCTCAATTATGTTCACCAGTCTCTTCTTATCAGTGAGGTTTTGCAGGACATGCAGTGGCACGAATGCCATGAGGTCATCCGCTGACCCCGTCTCGTCCAAAACCCCACTGAGTGTAAATGTCTGGCCCTTTAACGTTACTTGACGGATTGATCCTAGATGAGCTGCTGCGTAGTGACCCAGCAGAATTTGATTCCCCTCTGGGAATTCACCGGTTACTAACTTCCTGTTAATCATCCACCAGGGCTTCGCGACCCTTTCAGCTTCTGTAACCCCAGCCACCAGCAGGTTTACATTTTCAACTTCAAAACGTTCATATAATTTCGGCGACACTGCGACCAACATCCCGCTGTGCTGTATAGTTCGCAGCCTTTCGCCATATACCTCGGGTAGCAAGGCCCCGCTCCCCGGGGAGGCAGAGTAGGCATCGAATGGCTCGCCCGTAGGTTGAATGATGATATTTGCACCGAACCTCAAAAGTTGCTCCTTCGCGTTGTCATACAATGCCTTATTGATCGTATGAGCGGCGACAAAGATACTGATCCCCAAGAGTATGCACAAAACACCCGCTATCGATTTCGCCTTTCTGCGGCCCAGCTCTTTTGCCACAAAATCTATGGTTCGCATCTATCCTCCTGGCATGGCCCCCTCTAATGCCGCTCTCTTGATGGCCGGATTGTCGGCCTAGGTTCCCGGCTGGCAAAGGGGATTTTACCCCCCAGGTTCGACTACTCAACCGATTTTTCTTTATTAAATTAGTAAAGAAATTGCTGAAAAATCAAGGGGATGGTTCCATCCCCTATCTTTCCCAATCGGTATTCCCCGAGGGTTATAGCTGCAAAATACCAACCTCTACCCTATCCTGATGAACGCCAGACGTGTTGATCTCCGAAGAAATCTCCCCTATGTAACTTTAAAGTCAATTATACTATTGTTTACTTGACTAGTCAAGAAATATTTTTATACTCAATTTCCCATAACCCTTTAAAAGTTCCATGAAGTATAGCTTTCGTGGTATAAAAAAGGGGATCAGGTCATTAAGGACCGTGGGGGATAACCATGCATTGCCAGCTTTCTGGTCGTTTCTTCAAGCGCGGACGTGAGTTCCTGGGTGTGAAGTATCCTTTTATCTGTGGGGCAATGACCTGGGTCAGCGACCCCAAACTCGTTGCGACAGTTTGCAACGCGGGGGGATTCGCTTGCCTCGCCGGCGGCAATACCCCGCCTGAAATTCTCCAACAACAGGTTGAAGAGACACGCCGCCTGACCGATAAACCGTTTGGGGTGAACCTGATTACGATTGCGCCTGCCTATCAGGAACAGCTCCAACTTGTTGCGCAGCTGAGGCTCCCCTTTGTGTTTTTTGCCGGGAGTTTCCCCCGGGAAGACGACATCAAGCTAGCCCAGGAATCAGGGGCAAAGGTTGTCTGCTTCGCATCAACGCGCTCGATCGCCAATCGCATGTTGCGGTATGGAGCAGATGCTCTGGTTCTCGAGGGAATGGAGGCCGGGGGTCATGTAGGTCCCGTCAGCCTTACCGTGCTCCTACAACAATTGCTGTTTGAGATTTCCGAAGTACCCGTATTCGTGGCTGGGGGTATCGCAACGGGAAAGATGTGTGCGCATTTGTTTCTAATGGGCGCTGCAGGCGTACAAATGGGAACCCGGTTTGCCGTGGCTGAAGAAAGCTGTGCGCATCCAAATTTTAAAAAGAAATTGTTACAATCCCAGGCACGGGACGCTGTAGCAACGCCGCAATTCGACAGTCGCTTGCCTGTTGTCGCGGTTCGGGCTCTCCGTAATAAGGGACACGGTGATTTTGCACAACTCCAGTTGAAGTTGGTTCAACAGCTGGATGAGGGCTCCATTAGCCGGGACGATGCTCAGGAGCAGGTTGAGGAGTTTTGGATGGGTGCCCTGCGTCGAGCCGTCCTCGAAGGGGATGTCTCGTATGGCTCTCTCATGGCAGGGCAGTCTGTCGGGTTAGTCGACAGGATTATGCCGGTTGCAGACATCTTAGAAGAACTGGTCCGGGATACGGAGGCTGAATTGGAGCACGTCCACGATGCCTTGGAAAGCAAGCGCTAACATGTCCCTCGCATCTAACCTGCCTCCACTGGCCTTCGGGAGGTTAGTGAGCTTTCCCACCCGGTTAAGAACGCCACACCTCCTCTTTCCGGTGGACCTATGACCAGTCACAGCAAACACTGAGGACGAGGACATTATTGTCACTGTAAAGCCGACGATTAAATGTATGCTATCCCCGCCTACCTTTAGTAACGTAGGCTTCCTAACTGAACTCTTGAAATATTGAATCCAGGCACTCCTGCAAAGGTGGTTCTGGGAAGGTACCGTTGAATTTTCGCCAGTTTCTCATCTAAGGAAAGGTCTCTGGGGGATGGCTCTGAGGGAGAGGTCAAGTTGTGGCCGCATTCATCACAAAATTTGCTCTCTGGTGTATAAATATTCCCACATTTAGGGCAAGCGAGTTCCAATTTATTCCCACACTCTTTGCAAAATTTTGCCCCTTCTCTATTGTCAAATTGGCACTCTGGGCACTTCATTTCCGATAGGCCTCCGATGAATTACCCACAGATTAAAGGGTTATTCGGAGTCGTGAGTAAGAGCCTATTCGCACGGAATCATAGATATCTCTTTTCGGTTCTATTATTCACCTCCCTGAACTAATAAAAAACCCGTCCCTTGATTTTGAAAGAACCGGCTTCACATCCACTCAACCTTCATTGTGCTCATTTTCTGGCTACAGATCACCAGTCACGTCTCAAACAAATACTACCTAGGTTTTGTAAACCCTTGGAGTTGATAATGACTGGGATTCTCATGCTTGGCTGCCGATGTCGGCCATGAACTTCGCGCTCTCCAAACCCAGGAAAGGGTCCGTGACTATTAGAACTTCTTTGCCTCTGATTCTAAATTAGGAATAACCTAACCAAACTATCTTCATCTTATTACCGCCGAATCACCGTTTCCACGGATGATCCACATAGATTCCCTCCGTAAAGCTGCTTTCACCCATTGGTTCTCAGTCAGTTTCAAATTTCTCAAGACATAGTTGGGGATATTCGCCTCGAAAATTACCCCTTCTCTCACCTCGCTCAAAAAGAGGGTATGATGCGTTTCCCTCTCGATGATCTTTTGAATT